>Ga0187833_10000111_pt1 | contig 84802 bp, 102 predicted proteins | sample ETNtaG_37_FD_167968 | JGI IMG/M metagenome (GOLD analysis project Ga0187833, IMG submission 167968) | Marine microbial and viral communities from oxygen minimum zone, Eastern Pacific Ocean - ETNP2014_SV_400_PacBio MetaG (Illumina Assembly) | ecosystem: Environmental > Aquatic > Marine >... | reverse complement strand
TTGTTATCCAGCCCTGCGATTATATCGAAACAAAAAAAGCAGTTATTGAATTAGCTTCTTACAATGGCCCAAGCTACATGAGATTATTAAGAAATACAATGCCAATAATAAACAAAGAAGATTACAAATTCGAGCTTGGAAAAGGAATTGTCCTTAAAGAAGGAAAAGACGCAGTTATATTTGCAACAGGAACCCTAGTTCATGAATCACTAAAAGCAGCAGAAATATTAAAAAAAGAAAACATTGATGTTTATGTTGTAAATATACATACAATTAAGCCATTGGATAATAAATTAGTAATTGACTTGGCAAAAAAAACAAACTGCATAATAACAGCAGAAGACCACAACATAATTGGAGGGTTAGGAAGCGCAGTTGCAGAAGTTTTATCAGAAAACTATCCATGTATTATGAAAAGGATTGGCTTGGAAGATAAGTTCGGAGAATCCGGAAAGCCTGCTGAATTGTATGAAAAATATGGTTTAAGTGCAAAGCATGTTGCTGAGAAAGTAAAAAAATTTATTAAGAACAAAAAATAACATTAAAGACAAAAGTAATAAAATGAAGATATTCTTGGATACAGCGAGCGTCAAAGAAATAAAGACGGCAAACGACATCATTCCATTAGATGGTGTTACAACAAACCCAACCTTAATAATGAAAGAAGGCCGCGATTATGTGCAGACTCTAAAAGAAATTTGTTCGATTGTCAATGGACCAGTAAGCGCAGAGCCCATCTCTTTGGATGCAAAAGGCATGGTTAAAGAAGGAAAAGCTTTTGCCAAATTACACAAAAACATTGTTATTAAAGTCCCAATGACGCCAGAGGGCATGAAAGCCTGCAGGATGCTAACAAAATCTGGAATTAAAGTCAACACAACTCTCGTCTTCTCAGCTAACCAGGCATTGTTGGCAGCAAAAGCAGGAACTTACTTTACTAGCCCTTTTCTCGGAAGGTTAGATGATATTGGCCAGAATGGAATGGAACTTGTCAGAGAGATAAGACAAATCTATGATAATTACGGTTTCAAAACAAAAATACTTGCTGCAAGTATACGAAGTACAACCCATGTAAAGGAAGCAGCGTTAATAGGCGCAGATATAGCAACCATACCATTTAAGGTGTATGAGCAATTATTCAAGCATTCTTTGACAGACAAAGGGATAAAGAAGTTTTTGGATGATTGGAATAAGCTGCAGAAAGTATTAAAAGAATAAATTATCTTTCATTATCTTATGGAAATTAAAAATACTGCAATATTAAAATTAACCTGTAAAGATCAGAAAGGAATAATAGCTCTAATCTCAGATTTTATTTCTAGGAATTCAGGCAACATAGTTACATTGAACGAGTTTGTAGAACCTCTCAGTAAAACATTATTTATAAGAATTGAGTGGGACCTTAAAGACTTTAAAATTTGCAAAGAAGATTTGCCTAAAGAAATCAAAAAATTAGCTGCTCAAAAAAATTTTGGGAATTCCTGGGAATTACTTTTTTCAGAAAAAAAATTAAGAATGGCAATATTAGTATCCAAATACGATCACTGTTTATATGATTTGCTTTTAAAACATAAATCAGGAGAGTTAAGATGCGATGTTACATTAATAATTAGCAATCACCAAAACTTAAAATATATTGCAGATTTTTTTAATATTGATTTTGCACATACTCCTCTTTTTGAAAATGATAAGGATTTAATAGAAAAAAAGCAACTTAAGATATTGAGAAATTACAATACAAATTTTATTGTTCTTGCAAGATATATGCAGATTTTGAGCAGCAATTTTATCAAGCATTATAAAAATAAGATTATTAATATACACCACTCATTCTTACCGGCATTTAAAGGGGAAAAACCATACCATCAGGCTTATAATCGCGGAGTTAAAGTTATTGGAGCAACATCACACTTTGTAAATGAAGAACTTGACCAAGGACCAATAATACACCAAGGTGTAATTAATGTTACACATGAAGATTCAATACAAGATTTAATAATCAGAGGCAAAGATATTGAGAGGCAAGTTTTGGCAGAGGCAGTTAAACTCTATATAGATCATCGAATTTTCGTATACAACAATAAGACAATAATATTATAACAATAGGAACATAGTTTAAATAAAAACAATAATCTATTTAAACCAATAGTATTACTTCTAATGATATGGACACAGAAAAAATAATCTCGACCTTGCATACTTTTGAAAGAAAAGTGCTTCCTGTTTTAAAGGAGATGAGTTCTTTTGAAAAAATAGCTGAAAAAACAAAGCTGCAGAAAGTTGAGGTAATGAGAGCCTTGCAATGGTTGCAGAACAAGAAATTAATTAGGATAAATAAAAAACTTCAGGAACAAGTAAGCTTAGATGAAAATGGACTAAAATACAGGGAAAAAGGACTACCTGAAAAAACATTTTTAGAAGCAGCAAGAAACAAAAATTCTTTAGAAGATATAAAAAATAAAACAAATTTAAGCAAAGAGGAAATAGGCATAAGCCTTGGAATTCTAAAATCAAAAGCAGCAATAAGCATCTCCAAAGACAAGGGAATAAACATAATGATAACAGATCACGGAAAAAAGCTTCTTGAAAAAGGATTCCCAGAAGAAGAATTCTTAAAAAAGAATTTTCCTATAAGCGCTTCTGAACTAAAAGATTTGGACAAGCTGGAATTTGAGAATTTAAAGAAAAGAAACAGAATTGTAAAAGTCAATATTATAAAAATAATAAATGCCGAACTGACTGAAATAGGTAAAAAATTAATCTCTAAAAAAATTGATGATAAAGAGGTTATAGGCAGACTTACATCATCTGCAATAAAATCCGGAGCATGGAAAAACAAGAAACTGAGAAGCTATGATGTAAAAATAAATGTCCCAACTATTTCTGGTGGTAGAATTCATTTTGTTAATCAAGCAGTCCAATACATAAAAAGAATATGGCTGGATATGGGGTTTAACGAGATGACTGGAAACCAAGTGCAAACTTCATTCTGGGATCTTGATGCTTTATTTGTGCCACAGGATCACCCAGCAAGAGATATGCAGGACACTTTTTATATCAAAAACCCAAAATATGGAAAATTGCCTAAAGAGTTAGCAAAAAAGGTAAAAGCAACCCATGAAAATGGATGGACAACTGGAAGTAAAGGATGGCAATATAACTGGTCAGAACAAGTTGCAAAAGAAAATTTGTTAAGAACTCACACAACAGTATTATCAGCACAGACAATAGCAAAACTAAAGAAAGAAAACCTACCAGCAAAATTTTTCTCTGTAGGAAAAGTTTTCCGCAATGAAACATTATCCTGGAAATCCTTATTCGAATTCATACAAGTAGAAGGTATCGTTGTCGATCCAAATGCAAATTTCATGAATTTAAAAGGCTACTTAAAGGAGTTCTTCGCAAAAATGGGCTTTCCTGATGTGAGGATAAGGCCTGCACATTTTCCCTATACAGAACCATCTGCAGAAGTTGATGTATTGCACCCAAAGAAAAATGAATGGATGGAACTTGGCGGATCAGGAATCTTCCGTCCAGAAGTTGTAAAGCCTTTGCTCGGTATAGATGTTCCTGTTTTAGCTTGGGGTTTAGGTTTAGAAAGAACAATTATGGAGTATTACAAGATTGCAGATGTGAGAGATGTTTACAAGAATGATTTAAAACAATTAAAAGAAGCAAAAATATGGATGAAATAACATGCCCACACTAAATATCAATAAACAGGTCTTTGAAAAACTGGTAGGGAAAAAATTACCAATAGGGAAATTAAAAGATAGGATAAGCTATCTTGGAACAGATTTGGAAAGCATAAATGAAAATGAGATTATTGTAGAGATATTTCCTAACAGGCCAGATATGCTTTCTGTCCACGGCTTTTCCAGAGCTTTCTCATCTTTTATAGGAGCAAAAACAGGTCTAAGACACTATAAAGTTGAGCCTTCCAAAGAAAAAGTAATCATTGACAAATCAGTTGCTGCTGTTAGACCATATACAGCATGTGCCATAGTAAAAAATCTGCATTTCAATGACGAAAAAATAAAAGAAATAATTGACGTACAAGAGAAATTACATATAACTTACGGCAGAAACAGGAAAAAAGTCGCAATCGGAATTTATCCTTTTGAAAAAATAAAACCACCAATAAGGTTTATAGCTAAAAATCCGGAAGAAATCAAATTCCGGCCATTAGAATTTCCCAGAGAAATAAATGGACGTCAGATTCTTAGCCAACATCCTGCAGGCAGAGACTACGGGCATTTATTAGAAGACTCAGGTAAATTCCCTATTTTTATTGACGCCAATAATGAAATATTGTCAATGCCACCAATAATAAATTCCCATAAAACAGGAAAAATTTCAGAAAAAACAAAAGACATTTTCATAGAATGCTCTGGTTTTGATTTCCGCGTTTTGCAAAAATGTCTTAACATGATTGTAACTGCTCTATCAGAAATGGGCGGTAAAATCTATTCAATTGAACTGCTATATGGAAATAAAAAGATTATTAGTCCAGACTTAAAGCCGGAAGAGATGAATGTCGATACCAATTATATTAACAAGTTATTGGGCTTGAAATTAAAAGAAAATGAAATTAAAAAATTATTTTTTAAAATGGGTTATGGTTATAAAAACAAAAAAGTTTTGGTCCCAGCATATAGGGCAGATATAATACACCAGATTGATTTAGCAGAAGATATTGCAATAGCTTATGGTTACGAAATCTTTCAAGCATCAATTTCAGATGCAGCAACAATTGCAGAGGAAAATAAATTTGAAATTTTTAAAAATAAAATATCCGTATTATTGGCTGGTTTATGTCTAATAGAAGCAAGCACTTACAATCTAACCAACCACGATTTTCAGTGCAAAAAAATGAATATACAAATTTCCTTGATAGAGCTGGCCAATTCTATATCTTCTGATTATAATGTTCTAAGATCTTGGATTATCCCATCTTTAATGGAAATCTTGAGCAGCAATAAGCATTATGAGTATCCCCAAAAAATATTCACAATAGGCACAATTTTCAAAGAAAATAACAAATTTGATACAAATATAGAAGAAAATGAAAGGCTTGCAGTAACTATTGCTTCTGAAAAAACAGACTACACAGAGATAAGACAAGTTCTGGATTATTTGTTCAGAAGCTTAGGTTTAAAATACGAGATAACAGAAGCAGAACACAATTCCTTTATTAAAGGCCGCATTGGCCGCGTTCTTGTAAACGGAAAAAAGATTGCTTATATTGGAGAAATAAGCCCACAAGTTCTGCAAAATTGGGGATTAGAAGTCCCAGTAACAGCTTTTGAGTTGAATTTAACAGAGCTATATGGAATATTTAACAAATAATATTAAGCTTTTTTGGGGTCTTTACTTTCTGTTTTCTCTTTCTCTTCTACTAAACCAGCCTTTTCTTCCAAACTACTTTCTTTCTTTTCCTCGGCCTTTTCTTTTTTCTCTTCCTTCTTTCTCTTGAACATACCCCTTAATTTTTTCTTTTCCTCTTTCCGCTCTCTTAATTGCTCAGGAGTTTTTCTCTTTTTCCTTGGTCTTTCTGTTTTTGGCTTGGGTTTTGTCTCTCTGGCTTTTATGTCCAGCTCTTTTAATGCTTTAGAAACATCTTCATGGCTGGCATTCTTTTTTATTTTAACAACTTCTTTTAAAGGCTCCAAATGAAGAATATTGCACTTTCTTCTTCTTGTCTCACCATCTACTAAAACAAATTTATCATCAAGAATATCAACAATCATACATTTTAAACCAGCATCTCTGCCCGCAGTCTTTATACATAATCTTCCAATTTCAATCATTTTTTCCTCCAATCTCAATAATTAAGGCATGTCACCATTAACCCATGAGATTTTTTTGTCATTATTTTATTCTTTATTATGATCTTGCCTTTTCCACAATCAAAGATCTCATACATTTACTGCACAAATTCCCTCCGTAAGGCCTTTCTGGTCTTGTTTTTACCTTTGGCAATTTATGCATCTTAAGATTCCTTTCCCTAGGAACACCCTTAAGTAAAGCGCTACACTTACCACACTTTGCCTTTCCAGGCTTTCTCTCTTTATAGTGCAGAGATGTCCTTCCTCCAGGAGTCTTTACCTGCAACCTTCTTAAACTCCTTGATCTTTTATATGGTTCTGGCATTTTTCATAGGAAATAAAAAACGTTTATAAAGGTTATCATTAGAAATCTTTATATATCAAATAAATACATAAAAATCTCGACGCAATGAGAGCGAAATCGAATAAAAGAGGTGTAAGTCCATTAATAGCAACTGTTTTGCTAATTTCTTTTGCTGTTGCTCTGGGTTCTGTTGTATTGAATTGGGGCAGAAATATTGATATCTCAAAACCCGGAGATAAATGCGCAGGTATTAATATAGAAATAAGAAACATAGATGCCTCACAGGTATGTTATTCAGTCTCAGGAAATGATGCTTATATCAATTTTATCATTGATAACAGTGGAAACACAGATATAGACGGGCTGGGGATATGGATTGTTGGAGAAAAAGGAACAAAACTATTGGATTTCAACGACCTTTCTATAAAAAAAGGAGAACTTTTGGACATTAAGGACACTACAGTCAAATACAATTTCAATACCTACGGAGCTATAAAGCACATACAATTCTTTCCAAAAGTAAAAATCGATGACTCATTAGACATATGTGCAAGAAGTTCTGTAAAGGAAGATAAGATTGGAATCTGCCAAACATAATTAACTCTAATAAACCTTGATTACCTTTCTTATGAGCATACTGAAAATTATTGAGAATATTATATAAGTTCCCAACCATCCTATTTTCCACCCGAATAGATTAAGAACCTTTTTTGGCGTATTTTCGATTTCTATAGAATTTATAGTATCTCCCTTTATTCTCTTTATAGGTTCTTTATACCTATTCTTCTCTGTAATTAAAACCTCCTTACTATATTTTTTACCATCAAAGATGTACTCAAGAAGATACTCTCCCGCATTTCCATTCAAAACCCATTTAACCACTCCATCTTTAACCTCTTTTTCTGCAGCGCCATCAATTGTAATGCCATCAGGGACACTCAATTCTATTATCCCTCTAGCATTTTCTTCAAAAACAACACTTGTCGTAAATTCCTGTCCAGGCACTATGGGATCATAAGCAAGATGCGAATTCATCCATCCAAAAATAATAATTATTGGGATAAATGTGTATAACATGCTCCTGAAGGACTGCCTCATATATTTCATATTTGTCTGCATAACCTGTTTCTGCACTTGCATAGCCTTTTCCGGCTCTTTTTTCAGTTCCTTCATCTCTGCCTGCAACTCTTTCATTTCTTCCTTTAGCCTTTTCATAAGGTCTTGGTCTGTGGCATATTTGGTGATTAATGTTATGATTAATGAAATCAAAAAAGAAAGCAAAATAATAGCCCAAAGAGTAGGAAAATTAAGCAAAGGGTTAAAAATCGGATTCAATAAATTTTCAAAAACCATTTAGCCACCACCCATAAACCTTCTCATCATTGGATTCATATCCATCATATGCTGCTTGGAAATTTCTTCATAGAGCTTGTATACAATCATTACCGCTAATAATATGCCGGTACCGCTGCTTAAGGTTCCGGTTACATCTGCAAAACCAGCTAAAAAACCTACTGCTAAACCACCCATCATAGTTAAAGGCCAAATATATCTGTTAAGCAGCCTTTCAAGAACTCTTTCATCCCTTCTAAAACCAGGAATTTGCAGTCCGGATGACATCATTTGTCTTGCTTGACTTCTTGCATCCATCCCAGATGTCTGCACCCAGAACATACTAAATATCATTGCCCCAAGCATAAGAAATAATATATAAAAAAGAGACCGTAAATATGGTGTAGCACCTATAAATATTGTGTTTTGCTGGATAATTGTACTTACTAAATTTATTGGCCGTACCCAAAAAACAAATCCGCTGATAGGCTGCCCTGTACTGCTAAAAGTGCCTAATAATGGAAGCCCCTTGTTAGCAAGAAAACTTCCTAAAATTTGGAAATTTGCAACCAGCGCAGAAACTAATATGACTGGTATAACACTTGTGTAAAAAAAAGACAAAGGCCATCTGACACCATGACCTCTAACCATGCCAAATGATAAAGGTATTTCTACTTTCATTGCCTGTGCATAAACTACCATTATAAAAACTAGGACTGTAAAAAGTAAAGCCGCTGCCTTAAGCCCAGCAGTAATCGGATCTCCTGCAGATAAACTCTGGAATAATGCTGGAATGGCTCCAGACGAATACGTTAATCCAGAAATCCCGGCAGGACCAGGAAGCCAGTTAAAGGCCTGCACAAAAATACCTTTGCTCACACCTGCAGCTATAAATAAACTGATACCAGAGCCAAAACCCCACTTACTCACAACTTCATCCATAAACAAAATCATAATGCCGCCTAAAAAAAGCTGAAAAATAAGAATTAATTGGAATTGTCCATAAAGCGGCGTGCCTATAAATCTTGCTTCAGGAGATAGTCCGCCCATTAAAACGAAAACAGCAGCCTCAAATATTATGAAAAATATTGACATTAATTTCTGCAGCCCCTGAAATATCTTTTTTCCCTCAGGTTTTGTAAGGTCAAGTTTCAAAATACCAGACCCATTAAGCAATTGCAAAACAATGGATGCTGTAACTATTGGTCCAATTCCTAAGCTGATTATAGAACCAAATTCAGCACCCAAAATGACAGAAAAAAACTGAAAACTTTCCAATTGGTTAGCCCCCAATCCAAATAAAGGCATTATACCCAAAACAAAAAAGATAAGCAGAACAACTAGAGTCCATTTTAATTTCTCTTTAAATGATAGGAATTTCTGTGATGGACCCTCGACTTCCGGGAGATTATTTAAAATTATATTCCAAATTGACATTTTTGTATGATGTGGAGGTTAGTTACCTAAAATAACGTCCCCACCATTGTTTTTTATTTTTTCGATCGCTTTCTTGGAAGCATAAAGAACCTTTATTTTATATTTATTTGTTACATTCCCCTTGCTTAAAAGTTTATTAAAACCTAATTTTTTTAACTCGATAGAAAAAAAATCATTTTCTTTGTTTACTAATTTTTGGGAATCCAATTTTGATATGTTTTCCTCAATATAACTTATGTTTACAGAATTAATATCCTTTTTTATACCTTTGCTGACAAATCCATGTTTTCCAAAATACTTTCCTTTCCATAAAGAAGGCTTTTTGCTGTCCGATCTTTTACCGCTGCCAGCCATTCCTTTACCACCTCTATTGCCAGCTCCCCTGCGCTTTTTTTTAGACCCCCCACCATGAGTCATACTTCCCCTGTACCTTGAAACTTTTTTTCTTTTGTTAACCACCATTTAGATCATCCTTATTATCAAATCTTTGATTTTATTTCCCCTGTATCCTAAAGCCCCACCACTAGTAAAAGAAACCTTTATCCCCTTTCTCCCGTAACCTCTTTTTGGGCTGTTTAGTCTAAAAATTTTTTTTATTTTTTTCCCATCAACATCTATAAACTTATTATAATCTATTTTTCCTTTACTATCAGAGACTCTGCCCTTATACTCCTCCATCCTTTTCTCTATCAAGGCATTGTATGTCTTTTCATCTATATCCCCCCATGTAACATAATCACTGACTTTTCTAACCATGCCAAGATAGTTTTCTGTTTTTGGAATAATGACACAACAATTTTTTTTATACAACCTTAACTTTTTAAGAGTATCATCAATATCCACCTTTACTCCGGTAACCCCCCTAACCCTAACAATAGCAATTTTCTCATCACTTGCAGAGTTAGCGTCTGACTTAGCCCGAGCATCTATTTTCTTATCCATTTTTATTGCACCTTTATAGAACCCTCTACAATACCCGAATTTTCCGCAGTTTCTTTTTGCACTTTTATTTCCATAAGCTTTTTCAAAGCATCAAAGCAGGCATAAATTAAGTTCATCTTTGTTCCAGTTTGTCCAAATGTTTGACTCCATACATCCTTTATCCCGGCAATTTTAAGCAATTTGCCGCATTCCCCCTCAATGCATAATCCTGTTCCTCTTGGGGCGGGTATAAGCCTCATTCTTACAGAACCACATTTTCCTTCAACAGCAAATGGTACACTATGGGGATTATTACAGCTGCATTGCCAGCTTCCACAACCTCTTAAAATCTTTATAATGTTTTGTTTTGCATTCCTATTTGCTTTTCCCCTTGCCGGTACAGTCTCTTTGCTTTTCCCATACCCAATGCCAACATAACCGTCTTCATTTCCAACTATTGCAAAAGTACCAAACTTAGGCTTGTTACCTTCTTGTGTCTTTTTTTGTGTTTGTCTAAAAACTCTCCTCTGTCCACCACCAAATTTCCCCTTGGATTGCCCAACAAGTAAAAGATCAGTAGTTAAATTAGGCATCAATATATCTACAATCTCATGTTCCAGAATTTTGAACCTATTATCTAATATATAATCAATATTATCAATCTCTCCTGCCTTTACTTTCCTGCCTAATGATGTCTTTGGTTTCCAGATTTCTTTGTCAAACTTTCCCTTTACACTAGCTTCCTTTTTAACCTCCTTCTCTTTCGTAGCATCTCCCAATGCTTTCTCTCCGCCTATTTTTACTTTTTTCCCTTCCATTTTGATATTTGCTTATTGTTTATTGATGTTATCTTTTACCTCTTCAAATTTTTTAACAATATCAGAGAGCACTATATTATTTTTTAGATAAAAACCAAATTGCTTCTTAAGCAGTGACTCATCTTTTTTTAGCAACTCCTCATAAACCATTATATGCTTTCCCATAATCCTTTCTTTGCTTGGTAGAATTTCCTTGCTATGATGAACACTTAAACCAGCATCCAAAGCACCAGCTAACACAGCATAAACTTTGCAGCCTTTTACAGATTTGTTAAACCCTATGTCAAAAACAACCTCATCAAATTTTGCATTTTTTGCCCTTCTCCCAATCAAAAATCCCACTAAGTAAGCTGCAGGCAAATTTCCAGTAGCATGAATCCACCCAAATTTTTTTAGATTTGACGAGTGGGCAGATATTTTAACAACATCACCTTTTTCATCATATTCTACTATAGCAGCTTGTATATTTTTTAATGACTTTCTAACAACAAGCCTTGGCTTATTAGATGTCAGTATCTTTAGCCTCCTTCTATAATCTGTTGATTGTTTTCTCTTTCTCCTGAATTGTACTGTATAAACATCGCTTTTTTTCATTTTACAATCCCATGCTCCTGCATATATATTTTGATATGTCTTTTACTTCTGAAAAATCCCCCTTTGCTTTTCATATAAAGGGATCTGTAAGAGGACCTGTCAATAACATCTTTATCTCTCAAATTCTGCAAAAATACTCTTTGCACCCTGATATGGTTAATCCAACCCCTTTTTTTGCTCAGCCTTGCGCCTTTACTACCTTTTATAGATCCAACACCCTTTCTTCTTCCCTTGCTTTTTTGCTCTTTTCTTTTCCTGGTCCTATACCCAGAGATCCCCTTTTTTTCCTTGCTCCTGATGGCCTTGTCTTTTATCAGGGATTTTACATCAGCTTTTGTTATGGCCTCTTTTATCTCATCCAGCCTATTTGAATCTAGCCAAATATTTTTTTCTGAAGATTTTAAAATCTGGGCAGCAAGCCTTTTTTGTATTCTAAGTTGCATTTTATTTATCCTTCTTGGTCAAAATCTTGTCTTTTTCTTTCTTTCCAATCTCTTTTTTATCTTCTTCCTTCACTTTTTCAGCCAATTTTTCTTCTTTTTTCTCTGCCTTAGTTTCTTTTCCTTTTTTCTCCTTCTCTTTCTTGGTTTTTTTTCTTAAACTTATCTTCTCTTCAATTTTCTTTACGTATTCATCAGGATTTTTTATATTTAAAATATTAAATCCTAATTCTTTGGATTTTTTTAAAATTAAAATTCTCTTTTTATCTCCCAAAGAAGAGGAAATAACAAGACAATTTTTTTTAGCATCCAAACCTTCTAAATCTCCTGTTGACCTAATAATACACTGTTGCAATCCACTTTTATGCAGCTGCCTTGCTTTTTTCGGGCTTCTATAACCAACTGACACATTTTTGCCCCTGCCCCTAAGATTTAACCTAACTTTCGAATGCAAACCCCTGGGCCTTCTCCATCCCTTGCTCAATCTTTTCTTTTTATGAGCATCTTGTCTAACAAAATCAGGTTTTTTGTTTTTAATTTGCTTTCTCAGCTCCAATAATTCTTTAATTGATAGCATTTTCTTACTTAAACCTCTTTATCACCCTTAGAGACTATCCAGATGCCATCCTGAAAAATCCGCGAATCATACCCTGTCCTTCTTGTAAGCTGCTCAATGTCAGCACTCACTTGTCCTGCAATTTCTTTGCTCGGGCTTTCCACTACGATAAGGTCTCCTTCAACCTTAACCTCTGCTCCAGGTTTTAATTTAAGTGTTCTTGGAACCTTTTCCCCAAGAAAATTTTTTACAATAAGATGACCATTACTCACAGAAACATTCATTGGAAAATGTCCGGAACATATCTTTAAAGTATACTTGCAACCTTCTAAGCTTCCCTTTACCATGTTCTTTATGTGAGCAGCATATGATTTTATGATTTTCTTATTTACTTTATTGAACCTAGACACTTTTAGTGTTATAGTATCTTCTTTGTGCTCTATACCAACCTTCTTATCTGAAAAGTCATATTTTGACTCTCCATTTGGACCCTTTAACGCCAATATGCTACCATCTAATTGCGCCGTAACCTTCTCCGGAATTTTCATTTCAATACTTAGTCCTTTACTCTTACTTTCTTTCCTTCCCATTTTTAATAACAATAAGCCAGAAGTTTTCCTCCGATGCCTTTCTTTCTTGCCTCAATATGTGTAATAATCCCTAAAGGTGTTGATACAATCAGTATGCCCATTCCTCTTGCCAAAAGATACCGTTCTTCAAATCTCTCAAATTGGTCTTTTTTTACGCTGTACCTTGGTTTTATGACCCCGCATTTGTTTATATTTCCCAATAGATTCAATTTGATTATATTGCCTACTCTATCTTTTACTTCTTCAAACTCTCCTACATACTTGTTAGTTTTCATGACTTCAAGCACCTTCTTGATCATTTTTGAAGATGGCTTGATTCTACTTTCATTTCTTCCTGCCTTCTCGTCTGTTAAAATTGATGATAAGGCATTAGCTAATGGGTCGTTTAATGACATTTTAACCTCAATTATATTTTTTGAATCCAAGATTTGTTGCTGTTTCTCTAAAGCACTGCCTGCATATATTTAATCCATAACTGCTTAAAGTACTCCTCATTCTTCCACACCTTCCGCATTTTTTAAGAGCGATTCCGCAACTCCTTTTTTTAGGAACATTATGCTTAAGGAATTTTTTGAGTTTTATTGGTTTGGATTTAAGTTGCTTGAAGACCTTTCTATGATTGCTGTAAGTCATTTTATTCACCTATACCCAAATTAAATGTATTTTTCATAAAATTAATAGCCTCTTGTTTTCTTATCCTGTGTTTCATGGGAATTGCATGTCTTTTCAAAGCTCTGTGCTTTATTCTGAATCCATTTCTCTTAAGTGTGATACAAACCTGAAAACCCATAATGCCTATATCCGGGTCGTACTTTACTCCAGGGACGTCAATATACTCGCTTATGCCAAATGATATGTTTCCCTCATTATCCAAATTGCTTGCTTGCAACAAATTATCTTTTGCCTCAAATAACCTTTTCAATAAATCCAGAGCCTCATTATTCCTTAAAGTCAACTTGCATCCTATAGGCAAGCCTGGCCTTAATCCCCATTCCTGTATTCTTTTTTTTGTAAAGGTTTTTACCGGAACATGACCTGCTATATTTTTTATTAACTTCATTCCTTTGTCTAATTTAGCCTGGTCTTTTCCAGCACCGATGTTCAAGGTGACTTTTTCTACGCTTATCTGCCTCATTTGGTTCATCTTCCTGTTAGACTGATTAAAGGCTTATCTTTGCCTATTGGAAATGCGTACTCCTTTAATGTTTCAACCACATCCCCAGATTCTGTCTTGTACAAAATCCTATTGCCCCTTATGCCCTCCACCTTTCCGCTTTGGCCGATATGTCTGCCACCAGTGAGGTATATCAAGACATTCTTATCAAGGGTTATCTTCTCCTTTATCTCTTTCTTTTTTCCTTGATCCAGCAAAATAGCATCCCCAACTTTATAGCTTCCATCTTGAACAACAATATTTGTCCCATCATATAAGTTCAATTGCAGCTTCCCTTTAAGGGCACTTTTTCCTATTATCTTGCACAACTTAAACATGCTTTCCTCTTTTCCTATTTTAATAAGATCTATATTCCCCATTTTATCCAAAACAACTCTAAAATGCTCGTCCACATCATTTAACGACAGAACATCAAACACTCCAACAGGAAACCTACAATCCTTTCTTCTTACCCCATCAACTGTAACATTCCTCTTTTCCAGTATAAACTTCACTTCCCTGTTACTGTTTGCATAACCAAGGATATCCCTTAAAATAACGTTTAATGGCAAGGACGCACCTATTTTATGAGTTCCTGGACTAGGCTTAGCAATAAATTTCATTCCCTTTCTTTTTATTTTCCAAGTTTTTGGAGCAAAATATCTTTTTAGGTGCTTTGACATCTTATTTCCTTTTGACAATTTTATTTCTCATTTTATCATCAATATTAATCTCAGTAATCATCAGATTTGATGGACTTATAGGATACCGTGCTTTTGTACCGTCTCTCTTGGCAATCTCAATGCCATTAACATAAACTAATGTTTTCTTTACACTAACCTCTTCAATCTTGCCTGTTTTATTCCTAAATTGACCTCTCATTACCTTAATGCCGTCACCCTTCCTTAAGTTCATGCTTCTCTTGTCGTATTTTTTTCTCAACTCTTTTGAAAGGTGTGCACTAACAAATTTCTGTTTTATATGTAATGGAGCATTATGTCTATACTTCCTTTGTTTCCTTGGTTGTTTGCTTCTTGCCCACGAACTTGAAAATCTTGTCTTCATTTTTTCCTCAAAAAATGACAGGAAAGCGGGTCAAAATTGTCTGTCGCTTTCCGCTTCATATAAAACACCTAATTTTTAAACAACAATGCTGGCTATTTTTGCAATGCCAGGCCACCTCTCACATACTTCCTTGGCTATAGCGCCCTTGAATATTGTCCCTTTTGGATTTCCCTTATCATCTTTCAAAATAACCGCTGCGTTATCTTCAAACTTTATCCTTATTCCATCAGATCTTTTGTACTCTTTCTTTTGTCTTACTATAACAGCATAAACTACCTGTTTTCTCATATCAGGTCTGCCTCTTCGAACAGATGCCATTACAAGATCAGCAACGCCTGCTGCAGGGTATTTACCTTTAGTGGTTTTGCACCCTACAACTGTAAATATCTTGATTACTTTTGCCCCTGAATTATCACATGTCTCTATTTGGCTTCCAACAGGGATTGCTTTTGTCACCCTGGATTTTATTGCTTGCATCTATACAGCCACCTCTTCCTGTGCATCAGTCTGCTCCTCATCCTTTTTCACTTCCTTTCTGAATTTCGCCTCTTCCTCCGCTTCCATTCTTTCCTTGAATCCTTTTTCCTTTCCTAAAATTTCAACGATAACAAAATTCTTGGTTTTGCTTAAGGGCCTGCACTCCATAATTTTAACAACATCTCCTTCACTTGCGTTAATACATGCCGGATTATGGACCTTTACCCTGCTTCCTCTTTTTTCGTATCTTTCATATTTTTTTAGAAATTGTCTATATTCCCATTCCACAATCGCGCTTTTCTGCATCTTAACTGATACTATAGTACCTGTAAAAATTCTCCCTCTACACCGCAATTTACCATGGAAAGGGCAATTATCATCCTTACATTTGTCCGCAGGCTTTGTAACTTTTATACCTATATTTTTCACTTTCATTTTACCAACCCTATCGTTTGTTTACTTAACTTCTATGGAATCTGGAGGAAAGCCCATCTTTATCAAGATACCCTTAACTTTGTTTTTATGATTTCCCTGCAATTCTATTTTACCTTCTTTGGCAGTACCTCCACATGCAAACTGCTCCTTGAGTTTCCTTGCAAGATCCTTAATATCAATCTCTTTCTGGTCTACGCCTTCAATTATTGTGCAAAATTTCCTGAATTTCTTCCTTTCAAGGAAAACCTTTATCAATTGGCTTTCTTTTGCGATTGTCTCGCAAACACACAACTCTTTCACCAGCCCACACTTGGGACATATTTCGCTCATACTTTTTTGCTCACCTCCGAGCTTTTTTTACTAGGAGGTACCGGAAATCTACGATTTCCTCGTACCTCAGATTGTTTTATATTTTTTATATCTTTTTTTTGCAAAACTTTTTCGTTTTGTATTGTCACTATTCTTGCTATAATTTTCTTTATTTCTCTCACTTGCCCAGGGTTCTTAAGCGCAGTTCCTATAGCTACCTGAGCATTCATCTTAACCAATTCCTTTTTCAGCTCAATTTTTTTTTCATCAAGCGTATTTTTATCCAGACTCCTTATTTCTTTAGATTTCATTTTTTGTTTTTATTTTCTTCATCAGATTTTTTATCTCCAGTCTCTTTTCCAATGGAGTTGGTGCCAGAAATCTTTGATTTCTGAGCATTCACTTTCACTTTTTTCTTGACTTGGGGTTTTGTTTCTTTTTTCTCATCACTATCTTCCTCTTCAACTTTTTCGATTTTCTCTTCCTTTTCTTTAATAAGCTCAACTTTATCTGGCAATATTGTTCCAGGCGGCATTATACTTACTTTAACCCCAACAACACCTGTTTTTAGCCTTGCTTGTGCATGTGCTTTGTCAACACCAACTATCGATATATCCCCACATTTCTTAAGGTAACCAGAGTAAAATCTCCAGGACTTTGCTCTGCTGCTGGGTATCTTACCGCTTACTATTATTTCAACACCTAAGGCTCCTGCTGCCATGACACTTCCCATTACCTTATGGCCTATAGCTTTAAACTTTTGAGCTCCAAATCTTTCCAGCGAATCAGTAATTCTCTCAGCAACTATGTTTGCATCCAAATTAATGTCTGCAACTTCACTTATTTCTATTTGGGGATTTTCAAGCCCAAACCTTTTCTTTAAAGTCTTTGTTAACTCCTTTATATTCTGGCCCTTTCTTCCGACTATAAGCCCAGGTCTAGAAGCATAAATGACAATTTTTTCCCCAAGAGGTGTCTTTACCATTTTCGTATGGCTGTGGCCAACGTTTTTCAGATTACTGCTTATGTATTCCTGTATCTGGTATTCTTTTATTTTCTGTGCTATAAATTTTCTTTCAATCATTTTTTGTTTTGTGTTTTTATTTTCTTTTCTTCTTTCTTTTGTTCTTTCAAATTCTTCTTCTTTACCTTTATTTCATTTTTTTCCGGTTTTTTATCCACGGCCTTTTCCTGAACAACAATTTCAATATTAGTTCTCTTAGACAATCTACTCCTTTTTCTGCCGAAATGCATAACTTTTGATGCCTTGTTTGCATTTATGTGTGTTATTACAAGGTTGGCTGTATTCAATCCTTTAAACTGCGCATTAGCCTCAACACTGCTCATAAGGTTTAAAATCTCCATTGATGCCCTTTTAGGATACCTCCCAGCCATAATATTCTTTTTATGTCCAATATTCGTGTTAAACCTTTTAAATGGAACTGCTTGCTCATGATCAATAACCTTTCTTAAAACACCCTTTGCATAGCCTACATTCTTATTTCTTATAAACTCACATATTTCTACGCTTTGTTTAAATGAAATAGGCAGCGATCTTCCAATAGCTCTGGCCATATTTTCTTTATTATAATTTTTTGTCGAATAACTATTTCCCATTTTACTTGACCGATAATGCAGCACTTGACCTTGTAGCCCCTATACCTGGTGCAGAGTGTGCAACGATTTTTCTTGTCAAAACAAATTCTCCAAGGCAGTGCCCGATCATTTCCTCCATTATTGTTACAGGGATGAATTCTTTACCGCTATAAACCCTTATTACTTTTCCCACCATTTCAGGCAAAATTATGATGTCTCTGAAATGAGTCTTAATGTTACTCTCATTTTTCTTTATCTTTTTCAATAAAATTTTATGTTGCTCTGTAAGCCCCCTTTTCAAACTCCTTCTCTGCCTTGCCGGCAACAGCGTAGCTAACTCATTTAAACTTAGCTTCTTTAACTCCTCAAGTGTTTTTCCCCCGTAAGCGAATTCTTTTTTTGCCATGTTGTGATTTCTAATTTACCTTCTCTTCCCAGTTCTTTTAGGTGCAATTTTTCCTACTTTCGCTCCAGGAGGCGCATTTCTGGAAGATTGTGTAGGTCCTCCTTTTACTGCAGAGCTTGAACCTCCAAACGGATGGTCTACAGCATTCATTGATGTTCCTGAAACCTGAGGCCATAATTTATTCCTTGCTTTCATAGCATAATACCTTTCTCCAGCCTTTAAAAACGGTTTTTCCTTTCTGCCACTGCCTGCAATAACACCAATCGTGGCCCTGCATTCCGGTAAAAAAACCCTTCTTTTTGCAGATGGCAGCTCAACAACAACTTTATCCTTCATCTTAGTGATTATTTTTGCAAAACCTCCGGATGCTCTTACAAACTTTCCGCCATCTCCAGGTAATGCTTCCAAATTGTAGATGGCAATTCCCTCTGGTATATTCTTTAAGGGTATCACATTCCCTTTTTTTACATCAATCTTAACCCCCATTTCTACTTTATCTCCTACTCTTACCCCCTCTGGAGCTTGTATTAAAACCATACTTCCATCTCCATACTCTATTTGTGCAAGAGGAGCACTATGACCCTGACAATGCACCAAATCAATTATCTTCCCGCTTAAAGTTTCTTCTCCATATTTTGTGTATTTACTTTCACCTTTATATCTAAAGCTAGGAGCTCTGTATCTTGGGCCCCCCTTGCCTCTGGCCTGTTGTATTAAGTTTTTACCCATTTACATCACCTACATTAAGCCTAATTGAGTTGCTATATCAATGGCAGGATTTTCATTTGAAAATTTTACATACGCCCTTTTTTCTCCGCCATGCACATATGTTCGTACATCTTCAACTTTGACTTTGAACATCTTCTCGACAGCATTTTTTATCATATTCTTATCAGCGTCTATATCTACTACAAAAATCAACTTATTCTGGCTCTCCATAAGCCTTATTGATTTCTCTGTTGACAAAGGATATTTGATAATTTTGTACGGATCCATTTTACTTAAACAACCCCTCTTTTTCCAAAGTTTCAATCGCTACCATAGTCCATAATGTCAATCTTCCAGGCACGTTTCCTGGAGCAAGCAACCCAACATTTAGACTCTTTACATCAACAACATTAACTCCGGGAATATTATTTACAATTTTTACTAACTTGCTATTTTCTGAAACAACAATCAATGGACCCTTTTTTATTTTGTATTTTCTTCCTCTTGATTTACCTTTCCCAGCTCTAATCTTTTTTTTGCCTACTCTCTCTAATTCTTTCTCAAGACCAAAATTCTTTAAAACATCTCTTACATCTTTCGTCTTCTTCAAAACCTCAAAATTTTTATCTAATACAAAAGGATAACCTTCTGGTACAATATGTCCTCTGCTTTTTACCAAATCGTTTCTTACTGTAGCTGAAATTCCCATTCTTATTGCCTTTTTCCTCTCTTTCTTGTTTATTTTTTTACTAAGAATCTTTTCAGACTTTGGAGGATGTGCCCTTCTTCCCCCAACAGTATTTGGTGAAAAAGCACCAACCCAATACATCCTTGTACCCCTTCTCGACAAAATTTTCCTAGGAGTCCTAGATATACCAAAACCATACATTCCTCTGTATTTTCTCCTTCTTTTTGAAAGTTTTGCAGACGCCCTTTTTCCAGCTTCAGCCATGGCTCCATAAGGATGTCTTTTATTACTCTGTAAAGCAAGAAAAGCCCTTTTTATCAAATCCGCCCTTACGTCCTCATTAAACTGTGAAGGTAAATCTACTTCTCCTGTTTTTCTCTTTGAAATATCAAAAATATTGAGTTTCATCTTACGAAGATTCCTGTTCTAAATTCCTGTATTGTATGGTTGGAGGGGTATTGGGTATACCTTTATCAGGCCTAATAGGCTCATTTATTCTTATCAATCTTTTTTTAGTTCCAATCACAGAACCCTTAACAAGGATATAATTATTCTTTATAACACCATACTTTTCAAAACCGCCCTTTTTGTTTATTTCATCTGAATTGCCAATTTTCAAAAGCAATTTGTTGTACTCTGTTCTTGGATGATAGCCCATCTTCCCAGCTTTAGCTTGTCTCCACATGATATGCCCTTGGGCTACCCAACCTCCTAAGCTTCCAGGATTTCTTCTGCTTTTCTCTGTCTTGTGATGCTTTAGCGAAATTCCAAACCTTCTTACAGGCCCTTGCACACCTTTGCCTTTTGATACAGCATGTATATCAAGTTGCTGGCCTTCTTTGAAAACTTCTACAACATTTATTTCCTTTCCAAGTTTTTCTTTTGCGTAATTTAACTGCTCTTCTTTATTTCCACCAATAGCAATCTCAAACATTTCTGGTTTTTTCTTGCCTATTCCAGTAAGGCTGGGAGAAGTATAAACTAACATCCTGATATAATCAAAATCTAATGGAAAACTTTTTTCTTTGCTTTCTTTTTTCTGTTTTTTTGGTAATATTATAGCTCTTTCGAGTTCTTTACCAAGATTCTCAGCAGGAACCTCAGAAACAAGTTTTGAACCGTTTATTGTGTTTTTGTAAAATTTTATAGAAGCAGTTTTTAATGGAGGGCACTCAATGATGGTAGCAGGGCAAAAAATGTCCATGCCCTTTGTTGTTGATGTTTTTCTGTTGTCATTAATTATCAGGTGAGTCATACCCACCTTGTAGCCAGCAAACCCAAGCAACTTTGCTTCATTACTTTTATTCCAAGCCCTAACTCTAGCAAAAACTCTCTTTGACCTTTTCCTTGGCCAGTATTGTAAACTTCCTTTTCTTGGTTTTCTTATTGTTGGCATCTTCGTATGTTGCTTTTATTACCCCTCTAATGACATAGACAAATGTAAATAATGGATAAGTCAATTGCCCATGCAAAAAAGCCTTTTATTGATATCCTCTTGTAGAAAACAGTCTTGTTGAACTGTACTGAAAAGGACATCTTTTCAGGCTAATTTCAAGAATTGGGTAACTGGTCTTATTTATAAACGTTACTATATTTTCCTTATGTTTTCTTCTTCCCTTCTTTCCTCAAAAAAACAGACTTCCTGATAGAATAGCTTACAGGATTCTTTATCTTGCTACAAAGGTTATCTGGTCTGCAAACACCTATATCAACATAATACATATTATTATTGCAGTTAGGTGGCAATATCTTTTTCTTTTGTGTTTTATGATATCGTAATTGACCAAGCAGATAGTTTTCCCTTATTGGCTCAGTATTTTTTTTGTTCCATCCTTTTAAATAATCTTCAATTTCCTTATAGCCCCAGCCTAAACTAGTCAGGAAATTTATCAAAATGAATAATGAACGTTTTCTTCCATCAGCCAATCCATTACTTATTAATTTTACACATGGCGGAAAGAATTGTTCAGGCATAGCATCCTTAATCTCATAATCCTTTTTTGTCTCGATATTTAACTCTTCCTCTTTATTTAAAGAAAAATCAAATGCCTGCATAATCAGTTTTTTTGCATCTCCTTCAGCAACATTTTTTTTATTTAAAAATATAAATTTAGAAATCTTTACATTTTTCGGTTCTGCATTTTCTTTTTTAAATTCTAAAACTTTATTTGGATCTATTGGTATTGAAACCAAACCAGACTTCTCATGCAATGAGTAAGGCATCCTGAAAAGATGACGTAAGGAAATTAATATAGTGTCAATATTCAAGAAAGGCTCAGCATTCAATTTTGCAATATTATCCCCAAATTTATTTTTTTCATAATAAGTTATTTTATTGGGATTTTCTTTTGTTTTTTCTATTATTTTTGAGAAATTATTTTTCTCAAACTGCATTATTTTTTCTCCTAACGGTTTTTTAATTAACTCTTTAATGTAGAAAGCAATTCTTCTTGCAGCATCAGGAAACATACTGGCTGTTTTTTCATTCCTTATTCTTTCTGGAAAGGCCTCAAACGGAATACCTATATGAAAACCCTTATTCCCGGAAAATTTGCATGATACAGATTTTACTTCATTGAATTTTAATGCCTTTATTACTAAGTCAGCAGCAATCTTTGAATATTCATAGAAACTGCAATCAATATCCAAAACCAAGTCCCAGCCAATCCTTAACTCATCAGTCTCATGCCTCTTCATGTTAAGATTTAATTGCAGGGGATTGCTCCACAACTCTTCTGACGCATGAAAAGAAGTAGCTTTTTGTTTTGCCAACTCTAAAACATCATTAGGATTATTAAGGACATCTGGTCTAGAACCAAATTTATCGTTATATTTAACAGCAATTTCTCTGTTTTCAGCACTTTTTATTATCTCTTCCTGTATATCCCTTCTTTTATAATAGCTCAGAGTAACATTTAATGGCAGCATAGAGCTTTGGTAGTCTTTTGCAATATTTAATAATTACCATTCCAAAAATTTATATAATATTATTAATATTCCAATATCAATGAATAATTTAAACAACGAATTTTCTAAATATATCGATAAAATAAAAAAATCAGAAACATTAGTAATAGTTGAAGGCAAGAAAGATAAAATTACATTGCAAAGTTTCGGAATAAAAAACATAGTTGAGTTAAACAAAAAACCCATATTCGAAACAATAGAAAACATTTCTTCCAATAACAAAAACTGCATTATACTAACTGATCTGGATAAACAAGGCAAGGAATTATATGGAAAATTAAATTCCGGTCTGCAGCAATTTGGAGTTAAAATAGACAATAATTTCAGAAATTTTTTATTCGAAAAAACCCATTTAAGGCAGATAGAAGGCCTAACAGCTTATATGGAAAATAATGTAAAACCGCAAAATTAATTAATCCCTAAGTTTTTCCAAATACAAATGGTACTGCTAAAATCACTTGAAAAACTAAAGACAGGAGACAAAGCCCCGGATTTTAATTTGAAAGCTATAGATGGGAAAACATACTCGCTTGCAGACTTCAAGAATGCAAAAGCACTATTAATTATTTTCATGTGCAACCATTGCCCTTATGTAAAAGCCAAGCAAGAGACAATAAAAGATTTACAAACAAAATACAAAGATAAAGGCCTAGTCATAGTGGGAATTAATCCCAATGAATCAGAGAAATATTCAGAAGACAGCTTTGAAGGAATGGTAAAAGTAGCAAAAGAAAAAAACTTTAATTTTGTTTATCTGCATGATGAAACGCAGGAAGTTGCAAAATCCTATGGTGCATCATGCACACCAGACCCTTTCTTATTTGATGCTGAGCAAAAACTGGTTTATCATGGAAGACTAAACAATGCAATGGAACCAGATCAAAAACCAACAGAATTTGATATGGATGAAGCAATAGATGCAGTTTTAGAAGGCAAAAAACCAAAACACGAGTTTCTTTTTTCAATAGGCTGCTCAATTAAGTGGAAATAGAAATAAGTGACGTAAATAACACTATTAAATGTTATTAAAGTTATATATAAAAATTTATTTAATTGCTAATAATGTTTTTAATTCAGCTATATGCTCCTGTTCGTCCATAATTACATGCCTTACATCGTGCTCTAGCGTCAAGAACTCATAAGGCAGAACACCCTTTTCTTTATTTATTGCATCCAAAACTTTACTGTAAACCTCTACTGCATTTTTTTCATCCTGCAAATTCGTTTCGAGAATCTCTTTTACTGTCCTAGCTTTTTTTGTAGGCACAATTTTCATTGAGGGAACTCCACCAAGAAAATTTCCTATTAAATTTCTAAATTTATCTTCATGCTCTTTCTCATCAGATGCAATCTCTTTTAGCCTTGCTACTATCGGCTCAGCATTCTCACCTTCAACAAGTTCTGCATGGCTCAAATACTGGATTCTTGCAGCATGCTCTAGTTCTAAAGCTTGATTTAACATTTTTGTTATTTCTTCTTTTGCCATATTGCCACCCTTATTAAAGGAAGGGAAACTCATTTTTATAGTTTTGGTTTTTATTCATTGAACTAAACATTAAATTTTTAAATAGAAATATATTATAATATCTAAGGTGCTTTAATGATTGTAAATCAATTAAAAACAGTTGTATTGTTGGGATTATTAACCGCTTTACTGTTATGGGTAGGCAACTTACTGGGAGGTATGAGTGGTTTAACAATAGCTTTTATCTTTGCAATAATAATGAATTTTGGTGCTTACTGGTTTTCTGGCAAAATTGTTTTGGCAATGTATAAAGCTAAAGAAGTAAAAGAACCAGAAGCTCACAGATTATTAAAAATAGTGAGAGAAGTTGTTGAAAAAGCAAAAGTTCCTATGCCCAAAGTTTACATAATACCTAGTGATGCGTCAAATGCATTCGCTACTGGCAGAAATCCAAAACATGCAGCAGTAGCAGCAACAAAAGGAATTTTAAATTTATTAAATGATGATGAACTTAAAGGTGTCATTGCTCATGAAATTTCACATGTAAAAAATAGAGATATATTAATTTCAAGCATAGCAGCAACAATTGCAGGTGTAATTTCCTATGTCGCTTTTATGGCCCGTTGGGCAGCTATATTTGGAGGTTTTGGTGGCAGAAACAGAGATAGTGGAAATATTATTAGCTTACTACTCTTAGCTATTGTAACTCCACTTATTGCAATGATAATCCAGCTTGCAATCTCTAGAAGCCGCGAGTATCTTGCAGATTCAACAGGAGCAAAAATTATACAAAATTCTAATGGCCTTGCATCAGCATTGGAAAAATTAGAGAATAATGTAAAAACTCATCCAATGAGACTAGGAAACCAAGCAACAGCCCATTTATTTATTACAAATCCCTTCCGTGGAGGAGCAATGATGGCTCTTTTATCTACACATCCGCCAATGAATATTAGAATCCAAAGATTAAAGAGTATGAAATTTTAATTCTTTGTAATATTTTTAATTTTTTTATTTATTGTAATTTTCATTATTGTACTAAACCAACCCATAATGTCTTCTCAACCCAACAACCTTCCTTCTGTCCAAATCAGCAACAATTAAACCTTCTTTATTTCTTATCTTTGAATAAATCTTTGACGGCCCGCAGATGTAGCTGTACCTTACTGTATTCTTGGCATAAGCATCGCAATAGATAAAATAAGCAGAGTTCTCAAAAGCCCTTGCATAAGGCAGATGCTCATAAGAGTATAATTCCCGCTTATAATTTATTACATAAGAAGGGCAGAATATTATCCACGCTCCTTGCTTTCCAAGCTTTTTCACATATTCCGGATAAGCAATATCCCAACATATTATTATCCCAATCTTGCCAAACTTTGTCTTTACAACATTATTTTTTCTTCCATTGGCCTTACTTTTTCTCTCATTAATCCATAAATTTACTTTATTATATCTATAAATTACCTTGCCTTTATCATCAATAAAAAAAGCAGAATTATAGATTTTATTTTTTTCAACCAAGTTCGTCCCAAAAATACAATGAATCTTATTCTTTTTACATGATTTTTTTATAATATTAATATATTTTTTTATTGGAATTTTTTTAATTGTATCTTTATTTTTTGAATGAATTAATGACGCTTCCGGAAAACAAACTATGTCAACTTTCTTTGATGACGCTTTTTTAATATAGTTAATTATAGTGTCTAAATTTTTTAATGTACTATTTGTTACTGGAATCTGTGCAGCTGCTACTCTTACCATTTTAATCTAATGTCTGGTACTCCCTATCAGCAATATCCCTTATCTTCTCTGCTTTTTTCTTTCCTATTTTCTCTACTTTTTCAAGTTCTTTTTGCTCTGCAGTCATTACATTCTTTACGCTTTTGAAATATTTAAGCAATGGCTTTGCTAAAGCAGAGCCAACTCCAGGCAAAGAACTTACAATATATTCCTGCTGCTCTTTGATGCTCAATGCTTTTTTTTGTGGATGTAATGAGAAATCTTTTCCAGTTTCTTCCTGTTCGCGTTTTGCTATTATGTTAAGCAACATAGCAGTATCTCTAAAATTTTTAGTATAAAGAATTGGAACACCATAGCTTACACTTATAGCAGCCAGCATACCTCTTATAGCATTGGAATGCACATTCCTTACAGAATAAATGTCCTCAATACCTTCTATAACCAGTAAAGGCCTTTCAAAATTATTTCTCAGATTCTTAATCTGCTGCAATAACCTACCATCAATAATGCTCTGAACAAAATCATCTACAGTCTTGACCTCAACACCCACTCTAGAGCTTAAAATGTAATCTGCATTTGGCAAAGCATCAAGCTTTAGCTCAACTTCCAGTTCAATAAGCTCTTTTATTGTGCCAGAGCCTTTCTCTCTATAATCAGCAAAAATTTTTATTTTATCATCTTTCACATAATTTGTAATCTTCTCCTCTTTTGTATTCAAAAATAGAGTCAATTTTCCCTTTAAATTATCCAAATTCCTGTACATTCTTTTTTCTTTATGATGGGCCGACCATCTAAAGCCCTCATCCATTGTATCCTTAGTCATTAAAACAATTACCTTCCCTTTTTCATGCCTTCCTGTTCTGCCTCTTCTTTGTATTTGTCTGATAGCCGAAGGAATAGGTTCATAAAAAATAACCACATTAACTTGTGGAATATCCAAACCCTGCTCTCCAATTGATGTAGCAACCAAGACATTAAACTTTCCTGCACGAAAGTCATCTAAAACAGCTTTCTGCTCTTTCTGGCTTAAACCGGTCTCTCCTTTTTTTAACTGCCCAACAAACAATTTTGCATTGACACCATCAACAGAATTAAGTTTCTCTACAACATCAACAGCACTATCCCTATATTGATTGAAAACTATCATCTTATTGTCAGCTTTTTCGCCAATTTCATTCTTAACTATTTTTTGCAGTTCTATTAATTTCGGATGCTCCACTTTTTCTTCATAAAGCTTAGAGACTTTAACAAATGCAGAACGAAAGTTCAAATCCTTAACAACATTCTTTACAGCCTTTACCTTTGTATTAAGTGCATCATGCTGCATCTTTTGCATATAGGTAAACAAAGGAATAATTCCCTGTGTTTCCAAAAGCTCCAGGCCATGGCTTACTTTCATTATTTCCGCTAAAACAGAAATTGCAGTCCACACAACAAAATCCTTTCCTCCAATAGAAGCTCTGCCGCGTAATTGTGCTTGTAAAGCCAACAGCTCTGTTTTATTTACATACTTCAGATTTGTTCTTCTCAAAATGCCCCATTTCTTTAATTTCTCTAAACGGTCATTTAAAAAATCCCGCAAATATTTCCTGGTCTCTAAAAATACCTTGGGCAGTTCTACCTTAACCCAATTAATTTCAATTTCATGAACATAAGGCTTGACATCAGGATCTTTATCTGTTCTTATTTCAATCTCTTCTATATACAGATTCTTGCAGACCTCCTGGATTTTCTCCAGGTCAGAACCCGGAGAAGCAGTCAGACCGATTATTCTCGGAAATCTTGATTTTTTATGATACTGCTTAGCCACCCACGTATAAGAATAATCCTTGACAGCATTATGCGCCTCGTCAGCTATCATTAAAGAGACATTTTCCAGATTAATCCTGTTGTTTATGATATCGTTCTCAATACATTGCGGTGTGCTTACAACTACAACAGCATTTTCCCATAATTCTTCCCTTTTTTTTGGTGTAACAGAACCAGTAAACAATGCTATATTATCACCATTCAGGTCAATACAGTCCCTGACCTCATTGTATATTTGCTCAGCCAATGGCTTTGTTACTGTCAAAAAAAGTATTTTTGAGTTAGGAATAGAATTAAGCCTTTGTGCAGCTGCTAATATAGCCGTCTTTGTTTTCCCTAAGCCAGTAGGCAATATAATCAGGCAATTACCCTTAGCGCAGGAAGCCATTATTGTTTCCTGATACAGCCTTGGAGTAAAGTTTTTGATACTAACCATGTCATCTAAGAATACGTTTTTATTTATATATATTATGAAGTTTTAAAGAAAAATAAAGAATCCACTTAATTAATGCCAAGATATGGTTTTTCACACTCATAAACTGTTGCGTGGATTTTCTTCCTAATTTTTGAAAATTCAGATTTGCTTATTGCCTTAGGATAAGTCATTAAGAATAAAGGCACCGAATTCTTATCTTTATTGTATGGTGGTTGTATATAATTATACTTATTTAGTTTGAATCCTTGTTTTTCATAAAATTTTATCTTTATTTTTGCTGCATTAGTATTTGGCCTTTCCACTTCTAAAATAATCTTTTTATTTCTTTGAATAATAAAGTCTTTTAGCAATTTTGTTCCAAAGCCTTGTCCTCTCAATTTTTCTTTGACTGCCAAATGCTCAATAAATACAAATTTACCAAGATTCCATATATCCATGATTCCTATCAATAAGTCTTTATTGTATACTGCATAGAAAGTGTATGGCTCTTTACAAAATATTTTAACCTGTTTTTCAAAATCTCTTTTTTCATCAGGTGGAAATGAAGATTCATATAGCTCCCAAATTTCATTAAAATTTTCAGAATGCGAACTTGTTATTTTCTTGAATTTCATAATATAAATCTTCAATAAGGCACATCCCTGATATAGCCTTTATTATACAGATGGTAGCTGAGCAAAATCCCAAAAATAAACAATATAATGACAACTTTCCTGCTGCCATAATAAGTTCCTGCAACATATCCTATTAAAAACCCGATTATAATTATGTAATATGGGAATGTCAGATTCTTTTTCCTGTCATACAACAATCTTCCACCAATCATGCCGCTCAAAAAAACAACAATATAGCTTATAACCGCGCTAAAGCTTGTAGCCCACAATGCAACAATCAGTCCAATAACCATAACTACAAAAAAGAAAAACTCTGCCCAGTTCTTGAAGAAAAACTCGGCCATTCTACTCCCCACTCCAAGCCTTGTGCTCAAAAAATATGTAATACAATATCCATAAAACAACTCCAATGAAAAACGATGATACTGCTGCAACCCATACACTTATGTTTAAGTTTAATAATATTGCGGCTGCTACAATAGCAGCTGTTGAAAAAGCATAAAGCATCCTGCTTCCGTAAAAAGTCCTGCTGCCATCTAACGGCGGTATAGGAAGTAAACTATAAAGAGCATAAGCAATGTTAAAAACAATCACTTTTTGTATCAAAGAACTGACCACTAAACCGCTTAAAGCCTTGAATATTGCAGCAAGGGCTATGCTTGCAACAGGTCCTGTTGCTGCTATCAATCCAACAGCCCAATAATTGATTCCATACCTAAACCACCCAAGCCTATGCCCTGCCATATGGTGTACAATAAATCCTCCTGGAAGTATGAGCCAGATTTTTCCATTAGTCAAAAAGGCCATTATTAAGCCAAACAACAACCCAAAACTCCACATTTTCCATTCCAATTTATATCCAGTACCTAAAGACCATATTCTTTGGATAGACAGATGCACCAGAAAAGACAAAGCAACAATCAAAATAGCATTGAACCAATTAAACAACCCTGTTCTAAAACTAAAAACATCTCCATAACCCCACTCTGAAAAAGAAATTATAAAAGCTATAACCACAATTGCTATAATAAGGCTTCTTATCTCTAATGGAGTAAACTTGAAATACCTCTTTATCTTATTCAATAAATCAACTATTTCTCCCATGGACTTTACTTTTATAAATATTATATTTAAATGTGTTGTTTTAAAAGAATAACAAATCAACAACCTACCCTATTTTAAAAGAATAACTAATACTAGGCCTTTTTATTAGCTCCAAAATATCATCTTCATGACCAGCTCCAATAATAGCAAGTATTTTTTTGTCTTGATGTGTTTCCATAATCTTTCTCAAATTATCAGCCATAACATTATTCCTCTCTTCTATAAGAACCTTATAAATATTAGGATATCTTTTTTTAACCTGCCCAACCAGTTTTTTAATGACCTTTTTGCTTGGAACTTTTGTTAAATCAAATTCTATAACCTTTTTCTTGGTAAAAACAGCCTTTACTATATCAACAATAAAATTCCACTTTTCTTTCCAAGTTAGACTTTTTGAGAAATTTCTCAATGTAATCTCTATATCCTGGTCAATTAACGCTATTTTTATGTTATGCTTTCTTGCCAGTCTGACAGCTTTTTTCATCTCAGAGCCAGGAGATACTCCTACCAGATTTCCAAGCTTTTTTTCAGCCCATGCGCCTATCAAGGAAAAAATAAAACCCTTAATGCCCACTCTTTTTATATCATAAATCCTTATCTTACCAGATTTCCTAAAAAGGCCATATAGCCTTTTCCTGTCAAGCTCCAGGGCAATTATATCTAGTTTTCTCCCTTCTATTTCTTTCTCTACATCATCTAAGCTTTGTTTCGCTATATGCGAAGTTCCTATTATTCTAAGGTTCCTGTAATTCATACTTTCTAAGATAAGCTGTATTTTTAAAAAACTTCCTAAAAAACGAAGATTTTAAATACTTGCTACTATTAAATCAGTACCAACAAAGGTGGTGCTTAATGCTTAAGATGAAAAAAATAACTGAAGCTTTTGACATGAGGGTATTTACTGATACAGGAGAATATTTTGGAGATGTTGAAGAATCTATAATAACCCAAAACAAGGTGTTTGGGTGGCGCGTAAAAGCAACAAAAAGCTCATTTCTTAATAAGGTTCTTGGTTCTGCAAAAGGCGTAATAGTGCCCCACCAGCTTGTAAAATCCATTGGCGATATAATGATAATAAGCCGGGCTGCTATTCCTTCATATTCTGAAGAAGAAGAGCAGCAGAAGGAGGAATAATTTTTTAATTCTTTTTTTATATGCACAAAAATGCTTTGCATTTTTGGCATCCTAGAAATCCGATTAACCTTTTAGACTTATTAAAAACTCTTAACGATAGTCTCTAGTTATCGGATTTATATGATATCCACAGGAAAATACCTTAGTCTTACCAACACATAAACAAGATAAATAGTTATCATAGTCATTGCCTCTTTTTTTGTAAATATTTTGTTTGTCCATAAAAACCACATTAAAATAAGCCCGCTTACTATCTTAACTGGAATGTCATATACTATTACAGGTCTTGGAACCTGATAAGAGGAAATCATTGCTCCCAGTCCTAAAGCAAACATAGGGTTAGTTATGTTGCTCCCTATCAAAGTCCCTAATGAGATTGATGAAGCGCCTTTTAAGATAGCTGTAATAGAAGCTGTTAATTCTGGAAGTGCGGTTGCAATGCCTATAGCCAAAATTCCTATTAAAGAGCTTCCAATTTCATACCTTATTACAAAAAACTCTGTAATCCTCAAAATATATTCTGCACTAAAAATTATAATAACAAGTCCTGCAAGAATGTAAAATAAATCAATAAAAATATTTTTTTTATCATTCCAATTCAGCTCAACTTTCTTGTGGTTATGTATCCTTTCATCCTCTTTCATCCACAAAAACCACAGGAAAAAAATGTAGCCAAAAAATAATACTGCTCCTTCTGCCCTGCTTATCTCTTTATCAAGCGCAAATAACAGAAGCAAAATTGCTGCCATAATCATTACAAGTCCATCTGTTTTTAGAAAATCCCTCCTTACATGTATAGCTCCTAAGTGTGTAACTGCTAAAAGTCCTACAATGCCTATAATCAGGCTTTGCTGTACAATATCCGAGCCTATATTTGTCCCTAAAACAGTACCAGATGCTATGAAAGAGTCTATATTCCCACTTACTATATCCAAGCTGGCAACAACACCTGTTGTTATCTCTGGTAAACTAGTACCTACGGCTATTACAGTCAGTCCTATAAAAATTTGGGAAATACCAAATTTTTTACCTAGCTTTATTAATTTCCCAATTACCTTGTCTGCAACAAACACAAGAAAAACAATAGCTATTACCCCAATTATAACATTATCAACAGGATTCTGACTTATAACAACCATAACCTAAAATTTGCATAATTATTATTAATACTTTGTGTTTTCATAATACATAATATACGGCAGTGGTCCAGTGGTAAGACAGGGGCTTCCCAAGCCTCTAACCCGGGTTCAAATATCCCAGAGGGAGACCAGAAATCCTTCAGGATTTGTGAGTCCCGGCTGCCGTATTCTAAGCATTCTTAATTGCAGAACCAACCATAATACCAACTACAATAACAGCCGAAGATAAAACAACCCAGTTCGCGTCTGGAGAGTAACCCATCAAACCAGAGCTGAACCTTATAATCAACAATGCCGCTATAAAATAGATTACCCCTAAGGCAACGAGAAGCAGTGATGCTATTACTGTCACAACCAAATTTTCAAAAAGTCCTTCTTTAGGCATAACATCCTAATTTTATTCGGGGTTTAAATATATTTTGTTTTTAACTTAAGAAAACTATATAAACTATGCTTTGTTTATAAGAGCTATGGTCTGGGAATTTCTTCATGAAATAAGCAAAAAAATAATACATATAACAATCTTAATAGTTCTTATAATATACTTTGCAATAAAAAACCAGGCAGGACAGCAAGCAGCACTTCTTTTCCTGGTCGCATTACTGATAATATTCCTAATTTTAGAGTACTTTAGATTAGATCTTAATTTCAAGGTCCCATTTTTTCATAAGTTTATAAGACCCAAAGAAGAATACAGGGCCTATGGTGTTATATTTTTTCTTTCATCAACAATAATAGCTCTTGCAGCTTTTGACACTCCTATTGCGCTTGCAGCTTTATTGATGACAACTTTTGGCGATATGTTGGCTGCTGTTGTAGGAAAAAAGCACGGAACAACAATACTCTTCCGCAATAAGACAGTTGTAGGATTTGTAACAGAACTAATAACAAATTTGATAGTGGCAGTAGCAATAAGCTTGTTGTTCTCAATCAATATTTATATCCTAATAATTATGGCATTTGCAGCGACAATCACAGAAACCATAGTGGATGAATTAGATGACAATTTAATAGTCCCAATAGTAAGTGGCTTCATAGGTCAGATTCTCTTCTTGGCAATTTAACTTTAGCTCTTACGAGTAAGTTAATCGTTCTCAACTCTTGGAGCAAGAATAAAACTCAACATTACCTTATCAACTGTCTTGTACTCAAGCTTTAATGGATAATCTTTATTAAAATAAATAGAAACATCATCAGCAATCTTGCTACCAGCTATCATCTTTTTAAGATATTCAATGCTGTACTTTGCATTTATTTTTTCATTTCCATCTACTTTTATTTTCGTATTGCTGTCTTCCTTAACCTCAATTTTTGCTTGGCTCAAGTCTCCTTCTGCACTTATCATAAACTTTTTGGGCTCTGCTATAAAAGTGACAGACTCTGCAACCACATCAACATCCTCAATAGCATCATTCAGTATCCCTGAAGGAAGATTTATAGAAACAGGAAATTTTAAATTAGGTATTTTTTGCTCTTTTTCATCAAACTCTATTATCGGCAGATTAAATGTTCTCAAATTGTTTCCTTTTAATTGTATCCTTAACTTATTTTCAGGATCAAGCTCAAGAGTGAGCATGTCATCTGGTTTTGCCCTCCTCATTATCTGCTTCAGACTGCTTAAATTAATCGCAATTTCAACATCTTTCTTTACATCATACTCTGTAAAAGAGCTCGCTAGCAATTTAAAAATAACCATGGCAACATTCGCAGGATCCATAGCTACAAGCTCAATAGCTTCCTTATTTACTTTAAATCTTGCCTCATTAACTAGATCAGAAATTATTGATATGCTTTCCTTTAGGTACCTGGGCTCTGCAAGAGTAAGTCTCATATTATTTAACCCCCAATAGCATTTAGAAAATGACTCTTGATTTATATATTTTTGCGTTTTTAAATGCTAATTTTTTGTCCGTCCTTTACTAAAAATATATTCTTACCTATCTTGTACCCCATCTCAACTCCCAATTCAGCTAAAGTATCTTTCATCTCTTTATTTCCATGGGAAGGAATAATATTCTCTGGTTTTAACCAGTTTATTACATCCCTTAAATCCTCTCTTGCAGCATGGCCTGATTGGTGTATATCTTTGAAGATTCTTACCCCTGTTTGCTTTAACTCATTTTCCAAAGCTTCCCTGTTTGCTATGTTTGTTGGTGTTGGTATAGTTCTGCAGGAAAACACTACATTATCTTCCGGGTGCAAATCAAATTCAAATTCGCCTTTAGCAATCTTATATAAAACAGATTTTGACTCTCCTTGATGTCCTGTAACAACCAGCAAATATTTTTTTCTGTCCTTGTCAACCTTTTTCAGCATTCTTTTTATTTGTCTGCTGTATTTTACAATTTTAACATCTTTGGAAAAATTTACTATCCCTATATTCTCTGCAGCCCCCACATACTTTGCTAAAGACCTCCCTAATAAAACAATCTTCCTGTTCAATTTCTTGCCAAACTCTATAATTGATTTGAGTCTCGCAATGTGGGAGGAGAAAGTAGTAACTATAATCAAATTGTCTTTGTTGTTTGTACCCAATAAAACATCTCTAAGCATCTCCTTTGCAACCTTTTCTGAAGGCATCTTTTTTGCATCATTTGCATAAGTTGACTCAACTACCAAGGCAACAACTCCTTTTTTACCAAGTTCTTCCAGCCTTTTGAAATCAGGTGCTTTTCCCAAAGTAGGGTGTAAATCCAATTTGAAATCATTCGCATAAATAATTACGCCATATTTTGTATGTATCGCAACTAAAGTAGCCTGCGGAACAGAATGAGTAATATATATCAACTCAATTTTCAGATTATCGCTTACCTTATAAAAAGAATTCAGGTTTACTGTTTTTATTTCATTTTTAAGTTTAATTCTGTCATCTTTCAAAATGCTTTTTATTACCTCGGCAGTGTAAGGTGCACATATAACAGGAGCATTAAATTTATCCGCAATATAAGGGATTGCCCCTATATGATCCAGATGAGCGTGGCCCACCACAATAACTTTGACATTATTTTTTACCTTGTCCAAAACAGAAATATCAGGAACAGCTCCAACCTTCATTAACTTCTCTGCACTTATCTTCACAATATCTTCATCTTGTGTCAGCTTTATGTAGTTATCCAGATGAATGCCCAGATCTATTATAATAACCTCTCCATCAACATCTATCGCTGTGCAGTTCTTACCTACATCATTATAGCCTCCAACTGCATAGATATCAATCATTACCTAATAAGAAAACACGATGTTTAAAAATCTTGTTAATAAGAAATGCGGGGAGCAGGGTTCGAACCTGCGTAGGCACTAAGCCAATAGATGACTTACAAATGATTCTTTCATCGCATTGCAAAGCAACACTCGACACTCAAATGCCTTGAGTCTATCCCGTCTAGCCCTCTTTTCAGAGATTGGCCACTCCGGCATCCCCGCAGGATAATAGAAGAACTAATATACAATTTAAAAACATTACTAAGAATTATATCCTCATCTCAAACTCTCTAATTTACTCTCTATTTCATTCAGCTCAGATTCAAGTTTCTGCAGCTCTGTAGCAGGTTTTTTCTCTACCCCTTCTTTCTTCTTCCTGACAACTGTCTTTTTCCTTTCAGCAGTCTTGCTTATTGTCCTTACAGTCCTGATTTTTGTTTCAGGCAAAGACGTTTTTAGATCTGAAACAAGCTTATTGGTATCTTTCACAATTTTTCCTAACTTATTTATGTGCTCTATCTTATCTTTTCTCGTTTCCTTAAATTTTTCAAACCTCTGCAGGCTTTCAACTATGTCTTTAAGGGACTCCAGAATATTTCTTCTAACTTCTTCTGGTTCTTTGACCTCTACAAAAAAAATGTCCCTGCTTTCTTTTTCCATCTTAATAAGTGCTTTCAGGCTCAAATAAAGTCCTGTCAATATCTTCTACCTTTTTTTCTATTTCATTTAATGTTGAGCCCCATAATTCAAGCTCAGCATCTTCATCATTTTTCAGTTCACTGATATCTGCCAAAGTCCTTTTTGCTTCTGCCAATCTGTCTTTAATAAGCTCTAGCACATCTATTATATCCTTATAATCCGCTATTTTAACAAAAACCGGAGCTTCTCCTGTTCCTTTCATTGTATATCACCTTAAATTTTTTAAAATTTGAGGTATGAGAAACCACTTTACGTGGTGCCAAAAATCTTTGATTTTTGAGCATTTTTAATTTCTCGCTACTTCTTAAATAATGTTTTGTCAATAAAAATAAGTTTTTTTTGCAGGTCCATCATAACATTACTCCACTTTTCAAGTACTTTATCTCTGTCTGCGCAGATTCCATTCAATTTTACAATAGATTGAGATGCTGTTTTCAAATTATTCTTTATTGTGCCAGTTCCAGTTAAAATATCCCTGAACCTGTCAACTCTTACAAAAATAGGCTCTTTTGCTTCCTTGTGCTTTAACACAGCCCGCTCTTCTTTGACAGCAGCCCTTTCCAGCCTTTCATAAGGCTTTATTTCTGGTTGCCTCGGTTTTGGCACTTCAACTTCAGGTTTTTCTATATCTGGTTTTCCAATACTAACACGTGGCTCTGGCTTCTCCGACTCGAAAATTGGTTCTGGTTTTTGTACACCAAACAAAGGTTTACGAGGTTGCGGAAATTTTGGCTCTACAGCTTCTTCTAATTTTGGAAACTCAGGCATAGGAGGAGATTTTAGCTCAGGACTAGGTTTTTCACTAGGAACATCTTCGCGAATTAATTTTTCCTCTGCTTTAGAAAAAGGCTCTTCAGCTTCAGGCATCTCTGGAAATTCCGGAAGCTCTGGCAATTCTTCTTCTGCAATCCCAAAATCCTTCTTTCCAGCCTCAGGAGGAGCAGGAGGAATATCCAAATTATTCAGATTTTCCAAATCTAACTCTGGTTCCTTGCTCTTATCCCTTTTTAAGAACTTTAAAAAACCCACAAAACCACCACATTATTACATAAAAACACGTCTTTATTAAACTTTTATTATCATTTTAAAATAGTAAAGTGACAAATATTTATATACCAATCTTAAAATATATTTAAAAATGAAACTCTTAGTTTATTTATTATTTTTTATATTTTTAATACAGATTTCTAATGGCGTAATGATCAATGAAATAATGGCAGATCCTATTGCCGATGAAACATTAAATGAATGGATAGAGCTCTACAATAATGAAAGTGTAAGCATCAATGTCAGCAATTGGGTTATCGGGGATGATAACGATAATGATACAATAGAAGGAGGTTTATATGATAAAGAAGGAACTATAATAGAAGCTTTTGGTTATGCTATAATAACAGATAAAGCAACTAGAGTTTATAATAACTTTAATATAAGTTCTGACGCAGTAAGGCTATATGTTGATGATTCCTCAATTGGTGGATACGGCTTAAGCAATAATGGAGAAACAATACATCTTTATAACAAAAATAACAACTTAATAGATAAAAAAACCTATAATGCAACTACTGAGGACTTGAGTTGGGCATATTTAAATGGAAGTCTACATAATTCAAACCCAACACCTGGTTTTCCTAATGATGGCAGCATTATAGCAGAACAAGGTTGCGATTATGCAGTTGAGCTTATTCTTGCAAAAACAATGTTCGATAATTCTTCTGAATTTTCATTTAAGGTAAGAGCATCAAAAGTATCTGGCTCAAAAACTAATCTTACAATGAGGGCTAAAATAGAAGACCTTAATGGAAAGCTAATAAAAGAATACAAACCTTTTACCAATGAATCAATAACAAAGCAAAGAACATCAACAGAATATACACCAAACCTTGAGGAAGGAAAATCTTACATAATATATTCTAACATAACTGTGCAGTGCAATGACACTAATATACAGAATAATTTTGATACAAGAATTATAACAATAAAAGGAAAGCCATTGCAGGAGTTTTCTTCTATAGACATAGTCAGGATTTATGACTTAGGAAGTGATAAGAAAGCCAAATTCGGCCAGACAATAAGGATCAAATTAAATGCCTACAAAGGGAACACAAACAAAAACAGCATTGCAATTTGGATAGAAAACAAGAAAGAAGAAAGACTAAGCAAGCATTCAAAAACAAATCTGGATTTGAAATACACAAATTATTCCTTGACATTACCTGTACAAATAAAGCCAAATTGTGATGAAAAATTCAAAGATGGCAGTCATATAATAAAAACTCTGGGTTTGGATTCAGAAGATGAGGAAGAACTAGAAATCGAGGATTTAACAGATTCAATGTGTGATGTTAAAATAATCAAAGAAACATCCATTTCTTCAAAAAAATTCAGTTTCGAATTAAAAGATTTTAATAAAAACATAGAAGTAGGCAAGGAATTTACAACAAAAGTAGTATTTGATAACAACAACGATCAGGACATCAACATAAAAGTATGGAGTTATGTTTACCGCGGCCCAAAATCTTATTCCGGAGACAGGGAAGAAAACATGAAAGAGTTTATTTTAAAGGCAAATTCATTGCACATAGTAGAATTAGAAAATACTGTGGAAAATGCAGAGTCAGGAAATTACAAATTTAAAGTTTTAGTCAATAAAAACAACCAGAAAACAAATAACGAAATAATCAAAGATATAGTTATTAATGAAAATATCAAAACCGAAAAAATAGATACAAAACAAAATAAAGAAAATATTGGTACTGAAACAGAAAAACAAATTGCAAATAATATATTAACGGGAAATTATGGTCTTGTTTACGAATCAACAACAGAAAAAGCAAAAAATCTCATACCATTGTTCTTGATTATTTTATCAATTTTAATAAATATTGTTTTGATATGGAGAAGGTAATCAAATAAACAAACTAATCACAAAATAACTAACTCCAGATACAGTAGCGGCTGCAGGTATTGTTAATATCCATGCCCACACTATATTTCTTGCCAGTCCCCATCTTACTGCCGATAATCTCCTTGTTACTCCAACTCCTGCAATAGATCCAGCTATGACATGAGTTGTACTTACTGGAATTCCAGTCATACTTGTAAAGCCCAAAACCAATGAACCAGCACTTTCAGCGCAAAAGCCATGCACTGGCTTTAGCTTAGTCAGCTTCATTCCCATAGTTTTTATGACTCTCCAACCACCAAAAAAGGTTCCAAGAGCTATAGCTGCATGAGATGAGAGAACAACCCAGAACGGAACATAGAATTCTTCTCCAAGAAAACCAGCTGTAAACAATAAAAGTGCAATTATTCCCATAGTTTTTTGTGCATCATTCGTTCCATGAGTGACTGCATAAGAAGTGGCAGAAATCAACTGCAGCCTTTTAAACCATTTATTTATTTTACTTGGATTTTTTTTCCTAAAAATCCACATTATTATGGTGAAGAATACAAATCCACCTATCATCCCCAAAATCGGGGCAATAACTATGAAGGCCAGCACCTTAGCAATACCCCCGAGTTTTAATGAAGATACACCAGCCTTAACAAAAGCGGCTCCAATAAATCCACCCAATAAAGCATGAGAAGCAGAAACAGGAATACCCTTGAATGATGCAAAATATACCCAAAAAATAGATCCAACTAAACCTCCAAGAATGACATAAACAGTTACAATGGATGGGTCAACAAGGCCTTTAGCAACTGTTGTAGCCACAGCAACGCCAAAAACAAATGCACCGATAAAATTTGCAAGAGCGGCAAGTAAAACTGCACCCCATAAAGGCAAAGCCCTTGTCGCAACTACGGTAGCAATAGCATTCGCAGCATCATTTAATCCATTACCAAAATCAAAAATTAGAGCAACTACAATAGTGAACACTACTAACATAAAAAAGATTTCAGGCATGCTTGACCACTATACTTTCTATTACGTTTGCTATATCTTCGCACTTATCTATTGTATCTTCCAAAAAATCATAGATACTCTTGTATCTTATAATCTCAACAGGATCTTTCCTATCAAACAACTTAGAAAGGGCAGTATAATATAATTCATCCCCCTTATTTTCCAGGGTATGCACATCAATGTAGAATTCATTCATAGTTTTTAGTTTGTTAATACTCATAATCCCTTTGTTAATTTTCTTAGAGATCTCTACAACAATGTCAGTAAAATCCTTGATATAGCTGTTAATTCTGTTTATCTTGAAAACAAGCAATCTTCTGGAAGTCGCACAAATTAAATCAAGTACATCATCCAAAAGCACAGCCAGATGATGTATGTCTTCCTTGTCTATAGGAGTTATAAATGTCTTATCTAGAAGCCCTATTATCTTGTGAGTCAGATGATCGCCTTTATCTTCTATGTCTTTTATATTTTTTATATACTCATTTTTTTTAGAGTAACTAAGTTTGTTGTAATCATGAATCAGGTTCTTAAATTCATTAGCACCATCAACAACATTAGAAGATTGCTCTTGCAGCATATGGAAGAATTCCACTTCTTTTGGCAAGAGCCAGTGGACCACATTCACCATAAAAAATAAAGTATTTAAATCCCATATAAATAATTTTCCTATTTAGGTTATGAAAGTCCTTAGAAAAATAAGATATATTTTTTAAAATAGAATAGTTAAATCAAGATCAAACATCTGACATCAAAACCTTTTTAAATCTAACTTCATTCTAAAACATTATGCCAGAGGAAAAATTAATTGCAGAAGAGACACATATGAGATGTAAAATTATAATAGAGGTACTTGGAAAACCCAAAGAGCATGTGGAAAAAACCATAAGAATGTATGTGGATAAGATCAAAAATGACTCAGGTTTTATAGTCCTAAAGTCTGAGTTTGCAGATGCCAAAGAAAAAGAAGATTTATGGGCAACATTTGTTGAATTGGAATTAATCATCAAGGGGATTCCAAATCTCATAGCTTTCTGTTTTGACTATATGCCTTCATCTGTGGAAATCCTGAAGCCAGAAGAATTCAGCATGAAAAAATCCACTATTGAGGACCTGTTGAATGACTTGCAGGCAAGATTGCACCAAGTGGATATGATAGTGAAACAGCAGAAAAATGAAAACGAGTTCTTGAGGAAAAATCTGAACAAATCTGTAAGTAATGCAATCCTTATAGCCCTTGCATCAGGAAGCCTGGACAAGGAAAAGCTTTCAAAAATTACTGGAATAGCTAATAAGGAGCTTGAAATACTTTTAGGTAACTTAATCAAAGAGGATAAAATACGTAAAGAAAACAAACTTTACAGCTTAGTAACATAAAAAGAGGACAAATATGCTTAAGAACAAGCTGGAAGCATTGCTATTTTCTTCTGGGAGAAAGATGAATATGGAGGAGCTTTCTAAATTATCTAATGCAAAGCCTGTTGATATACAAAGCTCCTTGACAGAACTAAAAAAAGAGTATGATGAAAAAAACTCGAGCGTAATGCTTGTCAATGAAGGTGATTCATGGAAGCTTACTGTGCGCGAGCAGTTCCTTCCCTTGGTGCAGAAAATTGTCACAGAAACTGAACTAACCAAAACAGTGATGGAAACACTTGCAGTTATAGCATTCAAATATCCAATAAAACAATCCAATCTTATTAAGATAAGAACAAATAAGGCATATGATCATCTTAAGGAATTAGAGGAAATGGGCTACATAACCAGGCAGAAGCATGGCAGAACCAATCTGATAAAGCTAACACAAAAATTCTTTGAGTATTTTGATCTTCCCGAAGATAAGCTAAAAGGACATTTTAATGATTTTGCAAGCATAGCCAAGGCCATCGAGGATAAAGAAATGCAAATAGAAAAGATTAAACATGAACAGAGAGCACAAGCCCAGGAAGAAAAACAAAAATACGAGAGCATAGAAAAAGAAAAACTCGGCAATTTAGAGGTTGTTGATGAGTCCTCTGAAGAAGAACAAGAAAAGGAAAGGGAAAGAATCCAAAAGACAAAGGAAGAAGACAGGCAATTAGAAGAAAAACCGGGCTTTAAAGGAGAAGGAATTAAATTAAGCAAAGAGGAAGAAAAGATAGTTGATGAGAAAGTAGAAAAAATTTTACATCCTCCAAAAGAAGAGCAGGAAACTCAAAAAGAACCAGAAAGCAAAAAAGAGGAAGAAAGCAAGCCGGAAGAAGAGCCCAAAGATCTTTTAGAAGCTTCAATGGAAGAAAAAGAAGAAAAGAAAGAATAAATAAAATGATGTTTCTTCTCCAATGTCCGAAATGCAAAAATAAGATGAAGTATCAAACTCAAAAACCAATTACTGAAAAAAATAAGAAAAGATGTGTTTATTGCGGAAAATCATACACTGTCAGAGACACTATAATTAAAAAGATTGTTTAAACAGGAATTCAATTCTCATCTAAATATTTCTTAACTCTTTTCATCCCCTCTTCAATCTTCTCAACATCCAATGCATACGAAAACCTTACCCTATCACTGTCTCCAAACCACTCTCCAAGGTAAGTGATAACTTTATGCTTCTTGAACATGTTCCAGACAAAATCCCTCGGTTTTTTAACTTTGGGAAAAACATAGAAAGCCCCTTCAGGCCTCCAGACATCAAGACCCAAATCAAGCATACTTTTGTAAATCAAGTCTCTTCTGCTTTTCCATATCTTCGCCTGTGCATTAATATAGTCTTTTGAAACTTTTGTTGCGTGATATGCCATCTCCTGCGCCAAGATGCTCGTGTTCATAGAAGTATGAGTTTTTATCTTAATTACATTGTCCACAATTGATTTATCATTGGAAAAAAGATAGCCGACCCTAAAGCCGCACATTGCAAATGTCTTTGAAAAAGAGTTTATTGTCACAACATGCTTTCCAGAAAGCATATAATTTTCACGTTCATAAATAAGGTCTTTATAGACTTCATCAGATATCAATGGAACTCCCAAATCCTTGGTAATCTTTTCTATAAATTTCAATGTTTTTATGTCCTGTATCCTTCCTGTAGGATTAGATGGAGAATTAATCAAGACTGCTTTTGCCCCATGCACCTTTTTTTCAAAATCATCAACATCTATTTTGCCCTTATTGGTCTTAACATAATCCGGGGTAAGATGATTCATCTCAACCAAAGGCTTGTAAGAATAGTAATAGGGAACATGCAATAATATCTTGTCTTTTGGCTTTCCAATTGCCCTGAATGCAAGGTCTAAAGCCTCAGATGCACCATTAGTTATAACAAAATTGTCTTGTGTAAATCCTTCATATTTCTCAGCTAAAGCTTCTCTCAAATTTATATTGCCTGCTATAAGGCCGTATTTAAAATCCTTATAAGTTGAAAGGCACGAAAACACCTCTTTAGGCGGAGGCAAATCATGTTGTCCAGCGCCAAATGAAATGATATCTTTGCCTTGAACACCAATAAACATTGATGGCAATAATTTTCCATGAGTCATTGATAGTAGGATACCTGCAGGATATTTTAAATGTTTTCAAAACCCTATAATTTTCCATATAGAAAATAATACACCATATTTTGAAAAATAAGGCATAAAAAGCATAACTCTTATAAAGCCCAAAATATACCCTTTATCGACGGAAAACACACATTCTTTCTAGGTTAAAATGGATGAAAAAACTGATGAAAAAAAGGAACAGGAAACAAGCTCTGGAACTACTATAATCCGGCGCGTTATAGAAGACGAAATGAAGCAGTCTTACCTAGACTATTCCATGTCTGTTATTGTTGGCCGAGCCTTACCAGACGTAAGAGACGGCCTTAAACCAGTCCACAGGCGCGTTTTATACACAATGTGGGAATCAGGATTGTTGCACAATAAACCATTCAGAAAATCAGCAAACGTAGTTGGAAACTGTATGGCTAAATTTCATCCTCATGGTGATACAGCTATTTACGACACTTTAGCCCGGTTAGCCCAAGACTTCTCTATGAGATACCTAGTGGTAGATGGACAGGGAAATTTTGGCTCTATAGATGGTGATAATCCTGCAGCAATGCGTTACACAGAAGCAAGATTAACAAAACTTGCAGAAGAAATGCTGCAAGACATAGAAAAAAAGACAGTAAAATTTATTCCAAATTTTGATAACACTTCTAAGGAACCAACAGTTCTTCCATCAAAGGTTCCAAATCTGCTGATTAATGGCTCCTCAGGCATAGCAGTAGGAATGGCAACAAATATTCCACCACATAACATGTCAGAAATCGTTGATGGAATAATAAAACAAATTGACAATCCAAATATCACTATAGAAGAGCTTATGCAGCATATCAAAGGTCCTGATTTCCCAACAGGAGCAATTATCTGCGGTAAAAGTGGAATAATAAGCGCATATAAAACAGGAAGAGGAAAGGTAATAGTCAGGGCAAAAACCCAAATAGAGGACATAAAAGACCGGAAAAGAATCATTGTTACAGAAATACCCTACATGGTAAACAAGGCAGAGATGGTAACCCAGATAGCAGATTTAGTGAGAGATAAAAAGATAAATGGCATAAGCGATATAAGAGACGAATCGGATAGGCAGGGCATTAGAGTTGTTATAGAATTAAAAAAAGACGCAAATACTGACGTCCTGTTAAACCAGCTTTACAAGCATTCTCGCTTGCAGGTTACATTTGGAATCATAACAGTCGCTTTAGTAAATAATGTTCCAAAAATACTAAACTTAAGCCAGTTAATAAAACATTACATAGAGCATAGAAAAGATATTGTAAGGAAAAGCACATTATTTGATTTGCACAAAGCACAAAAAAGAGCCCACATTTTAGAAGGTTTAATCATTGCACTAAACAATTTGGACAAGACAATAAAGCTGGTTAAAGAATCTCGTTCAGTTGAAGAAGCTAAGAACAGCTTGATAACAAACTTTAATCTTTCAGAAGAACAGAGCATAGCAATCCTGGAGATGCGCTTGCAGCGTTTAACCTCCATGGAGCAGGAAAAGGTAAAGAATGAGTTAAAAGATTTACTGAAGCTGATAGCAGATCTAAAGATCATTTTAGAATCCCCGCAAAAAATTCTTGATATAATCAAAAAAGAACTTTTAGAGCTCAAGGAAAGCTATAATGATAAAAGAAAAACAGAGATTATAGAAGCAGAAGCAACAAGTTTTGAAATGGAAGACATAATAGAAGAAAGTAATTGCATTATAACAATTACCCACTCTGGCTACATAAAAAGGCAGCTTCTCCAAACTTATAGGCAGCAAAGACGCGGTGGTAAGGGCATTATAGCAACAACAACAAAGGAAGAGGATTTTGTAAGGGATATTTTCATTGCATCTACTCATTCTTATATACTTCTTTTCACAAATAAGGGGCGTGTTCATTGGTTAAAAGTTTATGATATACCTGAAGCATCAAGACAAGCAAAAGGAAAAGCTATTGTTAATCTGCTAAACCTAAAAAGTGATGAAAAAGTGACAGCATACGTGCCAGTTAAAAATTTCGACAGCAATCATTTCCTTATCATGGCCACAAAAAACGGGACAATAAAAAAGACAAACCTTGCAGCGTATTCCAATCCAAGACATGGAGGAATAATAGCAATCACTCTCGACACTAATGACAGTTTAATCAATGTCAAGCTTACAGATGGGACAAAAGGAATTATCTTAGCTACTAGAAATGGTATAGCAGTTAGGTTTAGAGAAATAAATGTCAGAGCCACTGGTCGTTCAGCACAAGGAGTAAGAGGAATAAGGCTTGCAGAAAATGATTATGTTGTAGGTATGGTTGTAGCCACAGATGAAAAAACTTTGCTTACTGTAACAGAAAACGGTTATGGAAAAAGGACAAAAATTTCTGAATATAGGCTTATAAGCCGTGGCGGATCAGGGGTAAGGAATATCATTTGCTCTGAAAGAAATGGAAAAGTTGTTTCAATAAACTATGTAAGCGACGATAATCAAATAATGTTAATTACAAAGAAAGGCATTACAATAAGGATGCCAGTTTCCCAAATCTCTATCATAGGAAGAGCAACACAAGGTGTTAGATTGATTGATTTGCATCAGGATGACAAGCTTGTAAGTGTAGCCAAGATTGTGAAAGAGTAAAATAAATATCAGCTTCTCAATCTTAAAACTAAAGAAATAGTGGTCTTATTTTCTCCCTTCAATCCCTTCAACAAAAAATTTCGCCATCCTAAAAACAACAGAAGACAAAATTATAGAGTAAAGCATAAATGCCAAAACAAGATTAAGTATAACATCCATTCCAGATATGTTTAAGGTGGCAAACGAAAAAACAACAACCGCAACCGCAATCCCTTTCTGTGCATTCAATGACATGAATATTTTTTCCTTTAATGTAAAATCCATGCCTCTTAATGAAAAGATTATTGCAGAAAATCTTATTATCAGGTGCAATGCAAATAATGCAACAGATTTTATAAAGAATTCAAGGGAAAAAGGAATTACAACTATAAGGCCTATAAGGACAAAGACCAAAATTTCTAATGAGTTTGAGAATACAGAAGCAAACTCCCTAAGCTGGAATTTCTGCTTCACATAAACATTGCCGAACAAGATCCCCATTGTTGTAACAGCCAAGACACCATTACCATCCAGGTTCTCTGCTATAATGTAAGCCAGCAAAGCAGAAGTAATGACAGCTAAAGGTGATAAAACAACAGAATACCGCTTCCTCATGAATTTGAACATAATCAGTCCAATCAGGACTCCTGAGCCTATGCCAACAACAAACTGCTGCAGTAAAGGAACAAATTGCTCTATGAATGTTGATATTATAAGCTCATCTTTTAATGTTGTCTTTAAATCCAGGATAATAAATGGCAATAAAACAATTAACGGCGTATTCAGCAAAGCCTCCAACTGCAAAAATTCAAACACCTTGTTCTTGGCATTTCTAAATATCGATAAGACAACTGCCGGGCTTGTCCCCGACATCAACGCTGCAAACATCAATGCCAAAAATATTGATTTCACATCAAATATAAGTATTATAAAAATCGTTAAAAAAATCAGGTTAAAGACCAAAAAAACAACTGAAAGCCATAGTGTATGCAGGGAAAAATAATCCACTTTTTTTAACTTAAACCTTGATGCGCTGTCAAATACAATCATCACTAAAGCAAGAATGCTTATGCCAGTCAAAAAAAGTTCTGGAAACTCTATCAAAGGCCCTCCTTTATACTCCACTCCCCCCAAAGCAATACCTATAAGCAAAAGCAGCAAAATATTTGGTATTCCAAACCTCTGGCCCACAATAGAAGTCAATAACCCTACCAGTAAAATAATTGCAAGATACGTCAAAAACAGCAAAACATCAGCCATCCATATACCCCTTTAACATTTAAAAGAAAAAAGCACATATAAATAGTTATCGTAAAAAACTAAATCTTTTTATATAAAACAAATATATCAAAAACATATGAAAAAGCTGCTTTCAGAAGTCCTAAACAACATAAAACCGAACAAGCAATACAAGAAAGAAATACTGGACAAAGCAAACAGCATAATCAAAAAAATAAACAAAGGCGTAAAAGATGCTAAAGCAATTTTAGGTGGCTCAGGAGCAAAAGGCACATGGCTAAAAACCTTTGATGCAGATATTTTCGTCAAATTTAATTACAATAAATTTAAGGACAGAAGCGATGAGCTGTCAGACATTCTGGAGAAATTTCTGAAAAAAAGCTTTAAAATAAGAAGGCTTCATGGCTCAAGAGACTATTTCCAGATAAAGCAGGGAAAATTTACTTTTGAGGTAATCCCAATCCTGGACATTAAAAAAGCAGAGCAGGCCAAAAACATAACTGACGTTAGCCCTTTACATTCAAATTTTATCCTCAGGCACAAAAACCTTATTGATGATATGAGGCTTACAAAACAATTTTTCAAAGCAGCAAAAGTTTACGGAGCTGAAAGCTACATCCATGGATTTTCTGGATATGTTTGCGAACTTTTGACAATCTACTACGGCTCTTTTATAAATTGCATCAAAGCATTATCTAAAATAAAGGAAAAAACAGTTATCGACATAAAAAATTACTACAAAAACAAAAATGTATTTCTTGAAATAAACCGCTCTAAATTAACAAGCCCTTTGATTGTTATTGACCCAACACAAAAAGACAGGAATGCCGCAGCCGCTTTGGATCATGAAAAACTGGATATTTTAAGATACAGAGCAAAAGAATTCCTAAAAAAACCATCAAAGGAATTCTTTGAGATAAAAGTTCTGACAGAACAAAGTATAAGAAAAAAATTCCAGAAAAACAGCCTTATAATGCTTAAAGCCAAGCCTTTAAACAAAAAAGAGGATGTTGCAGGAGCAAAAATGCTCAAGGCACTCCATTTTATAGAAAAAAAATTGATTTCCAACAACTTTAAAGTAATCGAAAGTGATATGTTATGGCATGTTAAAGCCAACTCCTTGTTTTATTATGTTCTTGAAAACATCAAGCTTCCAAAAACAATAGAGCTTCCAGGACCTCCATTACAGGTCAAATATCATGTAGCTTTATTTAAGAAAGCACACAAAAAAACATTTATCAAAAATAAAAAAATATTTGCCATAGAAAAAAGAAAATTTACCAATCCAAGAGATTTGGTAAAAAATATAATCAAAATCCCTAACGTTAAGGATAATGTAAAAAATATCCAACTTATTTAAGATGCAAGCAGTTATTTTAGCAGCTGGAAAATCTACAAGAACACATCCTCTTACAATAACAAAACCAAAGCCATTGCTTAAGGTTGCCAATAAAACGATTCTTGAGTGGAATTTAGAGGCTGTTAAAGATATAACCAAAGAAATAATTTTAGTTGTTGGTTATAAAAAAGACATGATTAAGGAATTTATCCAAAAAAATTATCCGCAATTAAAAGTAAAATTTGTTGAGCAAAAAGAACAGCTCGGAACTGGGCATGCAGTTTCTATTCTGAAGGATAAAATAAAAAACAAATTTATTCTTATGCTTGGGGATAATATCTATTCAAAAAATGATATAAATAAAGTAACAAAGTATCAATACTCAATTCTTGTAAAAAAAGTAAAAAACTGGCAAAACTTTGGAGTCATAAAAGAAGAAAATAATATCGTAGTTGATATAGTAGAAAAGCCAAAAAAATTTATCTCTAACTTGGTAAACTGTGGACTGTTTTCCCTAGACAAGAAAATATTTGATACTCTTAAAAAAATAAAAAAATCCAAAAGGAATGAATACGAACTTACAGATGCAATAAAAATTCTTGCAGCACACAATAAAATTCATTGTGTCAATAGCTCTCTTTGCTTTCAGATAAGCCACCCATGGGATTTGTTGACAGCTGACCGTAAACTAAGAAAAAACAAAAACATAATTGGAAAAAATTCAAAAACATATGGAAACATTAAAAATTCATCTATTGGAAACAATTGCATAATAAATGGAACTGTAATAAACTCAATCATAATGGATAATACGATTATTGATAAAGGTTCTATTATTGAAGATTCTATTATTGGAGAAAATGTGTATTTTAATGGTACAATAATTGCTAAAAACAATATCTATTCAAATGTAAAACATAAAAAAATAAAGATTGATAGATTAGGAGCTATAATATCTGACAACGTCAGGGCAGAAAACATAATTATTAATGCAGGATGCAAGATATGGCCCAATAAAAAAATAAAAGGAGAGATTAAAGAGGATGTGCAATGAAAAACTCAGTTAAAATATATCTTAAAGGGATGTTGATGGGGATTTGCGATATTATACCAGGCATATCCGGAGGCACAATAGCGTTTATTACAGGAATCTATGCAAGGCTTATTAATGCTGTCAAAAGTTTTTCTCCCTCACTAATTCTTGACCTTTTTCAATATCCAAAAAATAAAGGCAAATTAATTGAGAGCATTAAAAAATTAGATTTAATCTTTTTGATAACTTTAGTAGCTGGAATTGGAACTGCTTTTTTGATTATGTCCAGAGTAATTTCATTTCTTTTGGATAGATATTTTGCTTTTACTATATCATTTTTTATTGGTTTGATTTTGGCTTCATCAACTGTTATTTATAAAAAAATCGAGAATCATAAGCCAAAAAATATTTTGTTTGGATTTGTGGGTTTTGGAGCAGGGATTTTACTATCTGTTCTTTCTCCTGTTTCAATAGTTCCTGGTTTATTCTATGTCTTTATTGGGGGTTTTTTGGCAATTAGCGCAATGTTTTTGCCGGGAATTTCCGGGGCCTTTATACTGCTGGTTTTAGGTATTTATGAGTTTATGCTTAAGGTTTTATATGATCCATTTAGTAATTTTTATTATCTTCTAGTTTTTATTTTAGGAGCTGGTTTAGGCGCATTCACTATTTCACGTATTATTTCATTTTTGTTTAGAAAAGACAGGTGCAAGACCTTGTATGTGCTTTTAGGGCTGGTTGTTGGATCGTTAAGCATACCATTGAGAAGAATTTATGAGACTGCTGCTTCATTTGAGGCTTATAATATTGCACTGATGGTAGTTTTTTTGCTCTTAGGAGTGTTTATAGTTTATTTTATAACTCATTTAGAGAAAGATGTTGACCAAACTTGAAGTAAAAAGGAAACTTATACACATTATCTTTGGGATTGTAGTAGTTGTCCTGCTTAAGTTCGGATTCATAGGAAAAATACATATATTTTTTTCAGCCATAATAGGCATTATAATATCCTTCCTGAGCAAAAAATATAAAATTCCTGGTATATATTGGTTTATGCAGCACTTTGAAAGAGCAGCATATATCAAAAAATTTCCAGGCAAGGGAATAATTTTCTATCTCATAGGTATCTTATTGGTATTATTTTTATTTCCAATGGATATAGTACTAGCATCTATCCTTGTTCTTACATTTGCAGATTCCATAGGTCATCTGTTTGGAATCCAGTTTGGAAAAATACCCCATCCTTTTGTAAGCACAAAATTCGTAGAAGGCTGGATTGCAGGCTTTATAGCAGGATTCATAGGGGCCATTATTTTTGTAGCTTGGTATGAGGCCCTTGCAGCCTCTTTCTTTGCAATGTTAGTAGAAGGCATAGAAATAAAGATAGGGGCAGAAGAGGTTGATGATAATCTAATAATACCTTTAGTTGCAGCTAGTGCTATCTGGGTTGTAAGACTCTTTTTCTGAACACATACAAAACCCCAACCTTTATAAAATCACAAAACTTACTATTATGTTTTTATAAAATAAATCAAAATGATAACCAAAGACCTAAGAAACACATTGTTGCAAGAAAAAGACCCTTTTACAGATATAATTGGCCAGGATAAGGTAAAACAAGCAGTAAAATCCGCTTTATTGACAGACAGACACATTATTCTTGTAGGCCCACCTGGAATTGGAAAGACGACTTTGGCTAAAAACATTGCAAAATTATTAGGTAAAAAAACCCCTTTTATAAGGATACAGGGAAGTCCTGACCTTACAGTTGAAGACTTACTGGGTGATATAGACCCTGTTAAAGCCCTGAAATACGGTCCATTAAGCATAGAAGCATTTACAAAAGGAAAGATTTTCAAAGCTGATAAGGGAATTTTATTCTTTGATGAATTAAACAGATGCCCGGAAAAAGTGCAAAATGCCTTACTGCAGGTTCTGGAAGAAAAAAAGGCCACTATTGGCTCTTATGATGTTGATTTTGGCATTGATTTTATTTTTATTGGAACAATGAATCCAGAAGACACATCAACAGAAAAGCTCTCAGATGTTCTGCTTGACAGGTTTGACCTAATATACATGCATTATCCGGAAAATCTTGACATAGAAAAAGAAATAATAATAAAAAAAGGAAAGAAAATCGATAATATTAATGTTAGCAGTAAGTTATTGGAGTTAATGATTTATTTTATTAGAATATTAAGAGAAGACAAGAACCTGGAAAAAAAGCCTTCTGTACGTGCATCATTAGGCTTGTATGAAAGATCACAATCAAATGCCTTGTTAAGCAAAAGAAAAAATGTAACTTTTAATGATTTAAAAGAGATTGTTGTTTCTGTATTAGCACATAGAATTAGATTAAAACCATCAATCAAATATTTACAAACTCCAGAAGCATACATACAGGAACAGTTTGAAAAAAACATTGTAGACAGCGAAGTTTTAGAAGAAAAAAAAGGTGATTTACTTTGACAGCCAGCAACATTTTGAAGAAAAAGATGAAATAACTGAACTAGCAGGAAAGCTTTCCTCACAAGAAGAGAAAAAACTGATGCATTCTGTTTTGGAAAATGACAAGGAAACAATAGAGCAAGGAAAACTGATAAGAGATTCAATAAACCAGGGCCTAAATTCTTTTACTCCAGACTTGCTCTACCAGCAGCTTGTAAAAAATTATTCAATGGCAAAACACATATTTGGCCCTTCTTTGTTAAAGCTGGCTACAGGTTATAACCCAGACTATATTAAGAAAAATATCAACATCCCGGAGTTCCAAAAAGAATTAAAATTCAGAATACAAAAGAATATTGAAAAATTAAAAGAAGAAGGATTTCTGAATAAAGATGATGAAATAACTGATAAGGGCATCGAATTAGCATCTTTAGTAATGTATTTTGAAGAACTTGACAAAATAATACCTCAGGGAATTTTAGGAGAAAAAATACATAAACGCATTTCTATATACGGAAGCAAAGAAGATGTAAGGAATTACAAAAAAAGTGATAGATACAAAGACATAGCAATAAAAAAATCAGCAAAATTAGCAATAAGAAGGGGCCATAAGAAGCTGCAAGAAAAAGACCTTAAGGTTTATGAAAGGCAGTCTAAAGGTCAAAACTATATTGTTTATGCCCTGGATGCTTCTGGCAGTATGAAAGGCTCTAAGATAGATGCCTGCAAGCGTGCAGGAATAGCCCTGGCATATAAGGCAATAGATGAAAAAGACAAAGTCGGACTGATAGTATTTGGTTCAGAAATAAAAACAACAATAGAGCCTACCATTGATTTTTCATATTTATTGAAAAACATCACAAGCATAAGGGCATCAAGAGAAACAGACATAGTTAAAACATTAAAAAAATCAATAGAATTGTTTCCAAATGAAAATATTACTAAACATTTAATCTTAATTACAGACGCATTGCCAACAATAGGAAAAGAGCCAGAAAAAGAAACATTACAGGAAGCTTCTATAGCAAGAAATAAAGGAATTACAATATCCTTGATAGGAATCAACCTGAATGAAAAAGGAAAAGAATTAGCTGAAAAAATAGTTGAATTAGGAGAGGGAAAGTTATATGTCGTTAAGGATGTTAACAATATTGATAAAATAGTTTTAGAAGATTATTATGGTGCAGTTTGATTTTTTTTGAAATGTTTTTTATTCGTTTACTTCCAAAATAGAATATTATAACTATAGAAAAGATTGTAGTAAGTAGAGTAGTTATCAAATCATTAATATTATATTGCTTATAGAATAAGTCATAAACAAAAGGTGTACCTTTGATTATAATATTTAGGACGGATACTAATATCATATATTTCCTCCCTGATTCTTTAAATTGGAGAGTTTTAATTGAAACATAAACTATTAAAGAAGCATAAATTGTTGGTAGCATAGCTAAAATTAATATCAAACTATTTTTGAGATTCAATTCAAAATCAGTCTTGAAAACAATGATAAGTAAGGTAAAAAGATGATTATAGTGTAAATTGCTCCCAGAAGTACAATTATACTAAGAAAATATACACCAATTGGTTTATTCTTCGGCATTTATATATGGTATATTTTTAATTGTTTAAAAATTCTACTCTAAAATTGAGGAATATCTAACCCCTACAACTTTATAATGTATAAAAAACACATATTTATATATCATTAATTAAAAAATAAATAGAATGAAACTCTTAGCCTTTACAGATCTGCATCTTTCATCTTACGCATTCAAAAAAATAAAATCAAAGGTAAAAAAGCAAAATCCTGACATATTAATATGCGCAGGAGATGTTTCTATTTTCGAGCAGGACCTTAATTTTATTTTAAATAAATTAAACAAGTTAAAGAAAAAAACCCTCATAATCCCTGGCAACCACGAAACAGACAAAGTGCTAAGAAAAATATGCAAAAAATACAAAAATCTGATCTTCATCCATAAGAAACAATACAGGCAGAATAACCACATTTTCCTGGGCTACGGTGGCGAAGGATTTTCATTAACAACTCCAGGCTTCTACAAAACAGGAGAAAAATTCAAAAAAATAATGAGGAAGAACAAGGACAAAAAAATAATTTTCATAACACACGCAAGTCCTTACAAAACAAAGGTTGATTTAATAGTAGGCAGCCACTGCGGAAACAAGACATTCAGGAACTTTGTAATCAAAAACAAAATAGATTTGTATATATGCGGCCATTTGCATGAAACCTTTGGCAAAAAAGACAAGATAAAGAAAACTGAAGTTATTAATCCCGGTCCTTATGGAAAAATCATAAAAATCTAGTTTAAATTCTTTATCCATAAACATTAACTAATAAATAACTATATTTAAAATCTTCTACAAATCCTCAAAATCCATCTTTCTGCCTTCAAAATCTTCTCTAACCAACAAGACAACCTTACTTTCTTTCTTTTGATCAATTACCTTATAGCTTGAGTTTTCCTCAATTTTTTCTGCAAATTCCATTATCTCATGATGATAAGGCATATTTTTTACTTCTAAACGTTGCTGGCTATGACCAACATAACTATATCCTTTTGCTTCTACAAACATTGGCTTGTAGTTCTCAATTAATCCTGCATAGCCTTCAGGATCAACAAAATTAAATCCCTTAACTAAAGTCAGCCTTATTACATTTCTATTAAACTTATTTATCATAGACAAGCTTTTCTGTAGTTTTTCCCATCCATCTTTATTTATTGGATTAGCTGTTTTCTGATAAATCTCTTTATCAGGACCATAAACACTAATGTAAAGCTGAGTTGGTTGATGATTAATTAGTTTTTTAATCATATTTGGAATTGTTCCGTTAGTAACCAGAAAAGCACTCATTCCCTTTTCCTTAATATAGTCAATCATCTCAGCTAGCTTAGGATACATTGTTGGTTCTCCTGTCAAGCTAATAGCAAAGTGCAGTGGTTTTTCAATTTCCTTAATCATTTCCTTAGCTACATTAGAATTGCCCTTAAACCCTTGCAGAAGCTCAATATGAGCCTTAATGCATTCATCCACAATAAACTCAGGCTCATCAATAGGGCCTTGCCACTTAGGCCATACATAATCAATATTTCTCCAGCAAAAAACACACCTGTGGTCGCAAAAGAAAGTAGGAGACATCTGCACGCATCTCCAGCTCTTTATTCCATAAAAAGTATTTTTATAACAAACATCTTTACCAGTAACGGCTTTCCTGCAATAACCACAAATCTTAACAGCAGAGTGATTTCCAACTAAACGATAGCCCTCATTGTATCTCTTTCTGTCTTTAAGCTCTTTCTGTTCATGTACTGCATTTACTGTAATTGCCATACTCTTAAGTATTTTACAAACATATTTAAATTTTCACTATTATCAGTAGAGCATGGAGTTTGATTCAGCACTAAAAAAATTAAAAGAAAGCAAAGAGTTTAAACAATGGAACATTAAAAATAAAGATGCTTTTCTTTCTTATACATTCAAAATGCTTGAGGACAATAAAGAAGTCCCATGGCAGTTTGGCTTTTATCATAAAGCGACAGACAAAATAATCACTTTTATTGTTGATCAAGACATGATAGAAATAAAAGAAGAAGAAGAGGTATTTAAAAAACCAGACACAGTAGTAAAGCAAATAGATACTGAAAAAATAGAAATTTCATTTAAAAGCATCTTAAAAAAAGCAAAGGAATTTCAAAAGAACAAATACCCAAAGGAGTTAGTAAGCAGAACAATAGCAATATTGCAAAACCTTGAAGAGTATGGAAATATATGGAACATAACCTACATGACGCATTCATTTAAAACATTAAATATGAAAATAAATCCGGAAAACGGGAAAGTAATGCATCATAGTTTAGAGTCTCTAATGGATTTTGTCAAAAAATAACTTTGCAAAATATACTTTCTATTCCCACATTCTTTAAATATGAGCTTGCTAATGAAAATTTATTTCTAAAAATGTCCCTCACAATAAAGATGCAAAAAATTTCCAATATCCCGGCACCAAGCTATGCCCATGATGGTGATTCGGGGGTTGACCTTTATTCCGCAGAGGAACATACTCTTAAGCCAATGGAACGCAAGTTAATCCCAACTGGATTAAAGCTGGAAATCCCTCATGGCTATGAAGCTCAGGTAAGACCAAAATCTGGTTTGGCCTTAAATCATGGAATAAGCCATGCGAATGCAGTAGGTACAATAGACAGCAGCTATAGGGGAGAAATAAGAGTTCCACTAATAAATTTCAGCAATGAGCCTTATAAGATTGAAAAGGGAAAAAAGATTGGACAGCTTATATTCGCCAAAGTTGAGGAAGCTGTATTTGAGGAAGTAAAAGAACTGGGAAAAACAACAAGAAACGAGAATGGTTTCGGAAGTACAGGCTTATAAAAGAGGTGCAAAATGCCAGTAAGCTACAAAACAACACAAAAAAACAAAAAGTTGGATGAGTTTGAAGAGAAAAAGGAAGAAGAGGATGAGGAAGAGCAAGCTTAATTTTTCTAAAATCTAAAATAATTTGTCTACTTCTTTCTTTATATCATTAAAAACCTCATTCAGGACTCTAGAAGCATCAATTATCTTTATATTATCTTTCAATAATCTAGGAAGTTCTAAAAACCTTTCTCTTAGCTTATTCATAAACTCAAGCTGCTCAAACTTCTCTTTTTCCCTGCTCTTTATTCTTTCCAAAGCAACCTCTGGCCTCACATCAAGTATAAAGGCAATCTCTGGCATTAAAAATTCTTTATTTATCTCTATAAGCATCTTCATATCCAAGCCTTGTGTAGCCTGGAAGGCAATAGTTGAGTAATAATACCTGTCGCATATGACTATATTCGCCTCATGGTCATTTGATTTGTTTAAAAACGGAATAACTGTGTTTTTCAAATGCTCTTCCCTGTCTTTTATAAACAGCTCAAGCATCTTCTGCCCGTTTATGTTAGGATCCTTCTCTTTTGCCAGAATATCCCTTATTTCCTTGCCATACATACCATTTGTCGGCTCTCTAGTTGTCAAAATCCTGTATTTCTTGCTCTTTGACAAAAGATAGTCATGCAGAAGCTTTACCATTTCACTCTTGCCACTGCCATCTATACCATCCATAACAATAAAAAATCCCTTAACCATAAAAATCTAGAAAAATATATAATTTATTAACTTTGCGGAAAAATAAATTATAAATCAAGAAGTACTTATTGGGACTGTTACTTCCATCTCTGCAACCTTTTCGTATCCCGCATCTCTTTTTTCTCTCCTCTTTTTTTATTGACACCATCAACCATCTTTTTTCTTATATTGTTCAATCTGATCTTAGATTTCGCTACAAATTCCTGTAATTCTTTTGATTTTTTTATATCATGGTCTTCATGCTCCCTTATAAAATCAAGAATTCTATCAATTTTGCTAAACCCTTCCGATACATTACCAAAGAGGTCGATATTATTAATACACATATCTTTCAATCTTCTGGCATCCTGCCTCAGAAGCAACACAAAGGCCCTCTTCAATTCCTCCGTTGACATTTCATAATTTGCTATCTCTCTAAACAGTCTTTCATCAACCCCTCCAACCCCTGTAATTAACGTTCCTTCTCTATCTTTAAGGTTCCTAATAACCCTCTCCAGATAATGTAATCTTTCTAGAACTTCATCTAACCTCTTATTTAAGTTTTTTATTCTCCATTAATAATAAGTTATGCTCTTTTTTATTTACGCTTTTCTAGTAAAAAACAACAAAATTGAACTAACTACTTCACAAACTTCTCTGCAGACTTCCTCTCATAATACAAATCCTTAATGTCATGGTAAACTTTTGATTTCTTTTTAGGCTCTAGCTCATTATACATCTTCATTATCTCTATGTATCTTCTTTTTGCTTCATCAAACTTGAAGTCCATCAACGCTAACCTTGCTTTGTGTACTTTTTCCTCAATTAGCTCAACATGGTCTATCTTGTCATAAGTTCTTGGCATTACCTCAAGAGTTTCTACCTTTTCCTCAGCAGGTTTTTTCTTCCTAAACAGGCCCTTTACAACAGAAGCTTTCTTTGCCTTTCTCATTCCACTAATTGCTTTTTGTATCTCTTCCTCTGCTTTCACAACCTCCTCTGGCTTTGTTGTTTCCTTCTCAAATTTCTCTGTCTTTAAGGATATAAGCTCTGGCATCTCTAACTTTGCTTTCACACCTTTCTTTTTTTCTTTTACTGGTTTTTGAGCTATTTTTTCTATCTCTTTTAGTTCTTTAGCAAATTCAGTTTCCTCTCTTTTCTTGAAAATTTTTCCAAAAACTGCCTTTTTTGGTCTTTGTACTGTTTTCTCTTTAACTTGGTTCTTTTTTTCTTCTTCCCTTTTAAGTGCAAGATCTTTTTCTCTCTTTTCCTCCAACTTTCTCTCTTTCCTTGATTCCTCCTGTTGCTTTCTTCTCCCTTCCTCTAATCTTTTTTTCTCTTCCTCTCTCTTCTTCTTTTCCAATTCCCTCTGCTCTTTTTCTTTTTGCTTCTGCCTTCTGTATTCCTTTTTTTCTTTTTCAGTTTTAACTAAACCCACGCCATGAAAGAAATCAAAAACTCCTTTTCCTCTAGCTTTTCTTTTCTCTTTCCTTAATTTCTCCTTTCTGTGTTTTTCAGCTAACTTTCTTTTTTCCTCCAGTTCTCTCTCTCTCTCTAACCCTGCTTTTTTTCTTTCTTTGTGCCTTTTCTCCTGCTCCACTTTTTTTCTTTTAAGCGCAATTTCCTTTTGTTTTTGATTTTCTTGCTCTTCTCTTATTTTCCTGGCTTCTTTCACCCCCCCACTTTCTTTTCCAATCTCGGGAAATGGCGGAGGCGGTGGCAATATGTCTAATTCATCATCCTTTTTACTAAAAATACCAGAAATAACTACAAGATTTATTAAACGCCCCAACTCCATCTAGCACCTCTTTTTTAATTAGTATTTCAAAGATAATATTTAAATGTTTATTATTTATAACTTTCTATACCCTAAAACTTTTGATAAAAGCCTTATCAATCATAATCTCTCCATATATGCCCGCACTTCTCACACTTCATAAATTTAGTCTCTGGTTCGTCTCCTGCTCTTGTTTGTACAGTCCAGAAAAAAGCCCCCTTATGCCCGCACGTCTCGCATTTAACCTTGGTTTTTGGAAGTATATCGATACTGTTCTCTATCACCTCAACTTCTTTTTCCTTTTTAGCCACAGTTTCAGTTATCTTTATACCCTCTACATTAGTGCTTTTATATCCACAACTGCACACTAGGCTCTTCTTATTTCCCTCCTTTTTCGGCAACAATACAGAACCGCACTTCGGACAAAACATTTTATTTAAGCCTCATTTTTAGTTCTTATATAATAATCTTACTGAATCATTATGCCAGACCTATAAATTTAAGTATCTCAACAAACCATATTTTTATGTATCCTAATAAAGGCACTCTAAAAACAGCTTTTCCTATTATAATATTTTCTCTTAAATTCGTCTCATCAAGTTTGCTATTTTTTATGGAATCCTTGTTATTGTCGCCTTTTGTCTGGAAATGAATTTCACCATTTTGCATTTTTTTAACAACCCTGTGTATTATAGGATCTTTTCTGTTGCTTTTGAAAACTATTATATCCCCGATATTAATATCTTCTACATCCTTGCCAACTAAAACCATAATATCCCCTTTATTAAAGCCATTTTTTAATGGAAATTTTTCAAAATATTCTTTATTAATTCCATTTTCAATATACCAATCATTATTTTTTTCCCACCACGCATCAAACTCCATATTGTGCTCCATACTCTCGCTTACAACCGCAACAACAGGATGGCTAGTTGTCAATAAAAAACCCAAACCAGGATACACAATAAACTTAATAAGAACAAATGCCAGTATTACATTAACAAACCAGCTCCATATACTGTTGTCTTCCCAAATGAAATACCACACCTTTTTAAGTAGTTTTTTAAACTTCCTTTTACCCATAAACCCCAAAAAACAACAAGAAAGCATAAAAAGCTTTTGTTTTTGTTGAATATATATAAAAAGGGGCTATGCCTTTCTAGGGGAGGCGGGCGGGCAAAAGCATGCAAAGACATTAATAAAAATGCTGTGTACCTTTACCAAGTGTTTTTACGGAAAGAATCAAGATGCAGCATTTTGGCTTCAATTCCGCTCTGGCATAGACCAATTTTACAATGATGCACAATAAGGACTATTTTGAAGGAACATTGCAGTTAAGAAATATAGGCGATGAAGTAGTTGAATTTGCAGTGAAGGAAATAGAAAAAAATGAAAATGCAAATATAGCTAAGATAAGCAAGGTAACAAACGGAATAGATATTTACGTAGCTCCGCAAAAACTCCTAAGAAGCCTTGGAAACAAACTCCAGCACCATTTTTCTGGCCAGTTAATAGTGAGCAGAAAGCTGCACACCAGAAGCAGGGTAACCAGCAAAGACCTTTATAGGGTAAATGTGCTTTTCCGCATCCCAAAATTCAAAAAAGGAGACATAATAGAATACAAAGGAGACAAAATAAAGGTAATCAGCATACAAAAAAAGGTCTTTGCAAAAGACATCAAAACAGGAAAAAAACTCAATATAAGCTTTAAGGATTTGTTTAGATGATTTCTACATAAAAATATAGGGCTGTGTCTAGTGAACGCGACGAGCGACTCCGAGCCGCTCGCAATTCACGGGCGGTGAGTGGGAAATAGCATCAAATGACATCAATTAAAATGCTGTGAATCTGCACTAAGTGTTTTAAAAAATAAAATCAAGATGCAGCATTTTGCCGTGAATTGCATTCGACTTTGTCGAATGCCGCTTGCAACACCGCTCTGGCACAGCCCTTATTCACACAAAACTTTATAAGCAAAATAACTCTTCTAAGCATGGGGGTGCAATAATTTTGGAAGGCATCGTAACTTCTGGACTAGGAGAAGGCTCTTTTTTCATGTCCATGGAGCACTACAAAAAGGAAATCAAGGAAAAGCTTGGTTTTGAGGCATATCCAGGAACATTAAATTTAAAAGTCAACGAAACACAAATAGATCCATTAAAAAAAACCAGTCCAATAAGAATTAACGGCTATGAAAAAGATAATAGAACATTTTATGGAGTAAATTGTTATAAAGCAAAAATAAATAATACAAATGGCTTTATAATAATACCAGACATAAACAAGCATAAGGATATTATAGAGTTTATTGCACCAATACATTTAAAATCAAAATTAAACCTTAAAGAAGGGGATAAAATAAAATTAATGCTCCAATAACAATAAAAAATATCCAATATAATTAAAAATTATCAATAATAAAATTATTGAATTAAAATTAATAAAAAATTGGATAAATTAATGAGATAAAAATATTAAAAAATTGAACAAAATAATGATATAAAATGACAAAAATAGGCATTGCTGATACAACATTTGCAAGAGTGAACATGGCAGGCTTTGCAATAGATATAATTAAAAAAAATTCAGAGTGTGAAATAGAAAGATATACAGTGCCGGGCTTTAAGGATTTGCTAGTGGCATGCTTAAGACTTTTTGAAGATCATAATTGCGATATTGTTATGGCATTTGGAATGGCAGGAGCTGCTCCAATAGACAGGCAGTGCGCTCATGAAGCCTCAACAGGAATTCAAAATGCGCAATTGAAAGTAAAGAAGCATATTCTGGAAGTCTTTGTTCACATGGATGAGGCAAAAGATGATAAGGAACTTTATGAAATAGCAAAAAACCGTTCAGAAAAACATGCCTTAAATGCTCTTGAGCTATTAAAAGGCAAAACAATCTTAACAAAATATGCGGGTACTGGCAGGAGACAAGGAAAAGAGGATGAAGGTCCTGTTAAGCTCTAAAACAGAAGTAAAAAATCTGGAAAATATAAAAAAAATAGTTGTCCTATCAGACACGCATATTCCTGTAAGGGCAGCAAAAATACCAGAGCAGCTTATAGGGCACTTTAAGGATGCTGATTTAATAATCCATGCCGGAGATTTTCAAACAATAGAAGTTGCCAACAGCCTGGAAAATAATAATAACTTTGTTGGTGTGCATGGAAATATGGACTCTGATGACGTTGCTGAGAAAATGCCGGAAAAAGCCATTATCAATATAAAAAACAATGACAAAGAATTTAAGATTGCAGTAACACACGGCTCTGGTCCACCAGAAGGTCTTGCTGAACGCATTTTAAATTATTTTGAAGAAAAGCCTGACTGCATAATATTTGGCCACTCCCACCGACCATTTAATGGAAAAATAGACAACACATTGATGTTTAATCCCGGCAGTCCAACAGACACAGTCTTTGCGACAATAAACACCTTTGGAATATTAACAATAAATGACGAAATAAAGGGAAAGATAATTAAATTATAAAAATAAAAAAGGTTTTTGCCAATTTAGGGGATGGGGGTGGGCAGAATAACCATAAATCTGAAATTAAAATGCTTGCATTTTTTGTTTTTTAAAAAATACCCATTTTGACTACGGTCCGCTCTGGCAAAAACCATTAAATCAATTAAAAAATAAAATGACAAAAATAGCTATTGTTATTTCAGATTTTAATGAAAAAATAACATCAAAGATGGAAAAGAATGCTGAAAAGGTTGCAAAATCTTTAGGCGCAAAAGTAGTCAAAAAAATTCATGTTCCTGGGACATTTGAAATCCCTTTTGCTGTAAAAAATTTGCTTGAGGACAAAAAAATAAGTACAAGTGTAGCCTTAAGAGAAAAGATAGATGCAGTAGTGACTTTAGGAGCTGTAATCCAGGGTGATACTCAACACGATGTAGTGATTGTAAATACTATTGCACAAAAACTGCTGGAACTTTCTCTGCATTACAACAAACCTATTGGTTTCGGAATAATAGGCCCAAGAGTAACCTGGCAGCAAGCTGACGCACGTGCTATAGAATATTCAAAAAGAGCTGTAAAAGCTGCTTTGCATATGGCTAAAATTAAATAAAAAAATCATCCAAAAAACTTCTTCAAGGGTGTTTCTTTTCTTCTCTCTGCTTCTTTTTTATACACCTTGCCAATCTTCTTCTGCTCCATAAGGGATGTGATAAAAGGCTTTCTTGTTTTCCTGTTCAAGACACCCTTTTCCAGCATTTCAGCTAATTTCTCTGGTTTAATCGTAGCTCGCTTTAATATCAAAGCCAGTCTTTCTTCATTTGTCTTCTTGAACTCTTTTATTATCTCATCTCTGTTTAATAGCTCAGCTAAAAATTCCCTTATTTTTGCCTGACTCAATGTATTGTACAAAACATCAACAAACTTTTTTGGATTTTGCAATAACAAAAACTTTGTAATCTGCATCGTCCTTATAACATCATTTTTGAAATAACCTGTTTTTAGCTCTTTCATTACATCAGAGAGTATGGCCTCAAACTCTACCATTATTACGCCCTTTTTTCCTAAATTTTTTATTATGTTGTCCTTTTCTTTTGGCAGAGAGTTAAGAACAACAACGTTCTCTATATCAATATCCTTGCTCATATCTTTTGTGTATTTTTTTATTGCAGCAGTAATGTTCTTGTCATCGAATTTCTCATTAATGAGTTTATCAATAGCATAATTTTGTTCATTAAAACCAGTTATTGAGCAAGTTATCTCAACATGCGTAATATGGGTCAAAACTTCTTTATCAAACTTTAGCGCTAGAATTCCAATATCCTTATTCCCGCTTTTAAGATTATTGACAGTAAAATATCCTTTCCTGTTTAGCCAGAAATTAACCAACTCTTTTTCAGCTGACATGTAACTACACCCCCCGAAAATGCCAAAATAGTTCAGATTTATAAGGTTTTCTACTCTTAAAATCAATAACTGATATAGCAAAAAATTTATAAACTCCGAACCATCAAATAATCAAAATGAAAAAAAAAGGAGCCATATTTGTATTAATGATTTTTTTAATAAGCTTAATACCTATTTCTATTGCCCAAGACCTAACAGACAATCAAAAAGAAGCTGAAGAATTAGAAAAAGATAGGCTAAAAGCAGCTGAAGACTTACAAAAAGAAAAACTCAGGGCGGCTGAAGAACTGCAAAAAGAAAAAGCAGAAAACTCGAAAGAAATTCAGAAAAAAAGAGTCACAGCAGTTAGAATAACAAAAGAAGATATTCTAAAAGAAAGAAAATTTATAGATCTGAGAAAAGAAAGGTTAGATAGGTTAAAAGAACTAAGAAAAGAAGAACTTGAAAAATTAAAGCATTTAGAAAAAGAGAAGCTGGAAAGGATTAGCAAATTAAACAAAGAAAGGATTGAAAAACTTTCAAATCTAAGACAAAAGCAAATAACTAGGTTAACAACAGTTAAAGAAGCTAGGCTAAGCAAAATGCTCGGCTTAAGTGAAGAGCGGCTCAAGAAAATTGCTGATTTAGATGCAAGACAGATTGAAAAACTTTCCAATCTGGACAGGGCAAGGCTGGACGAAATTTCTAAACTTGACAAAGCCAAGATAAAACAAAGGCTCGATAAAATTAAAATCAGGAAAGTAGATGTAAGATTGAAATTCAAGAAAAGAATAGTTTCAGAAAATAAAAAAGTGGAGATAAGAGAAAGATTTGAACGAGCAGAAGAAAGACTCCATGAAGCTAAAGAGAAAATAAAAGAAAGAAGAAGTTCATTAATTGAGGCTAAAGAAGCAGGAAATGATGAAGCAATAATAGAGCACGCAAAAAAAGGATTGTTAAGGGCAGCTGAAGCAATAATAAATCATCTTGAAAAGGTAAAAAGCAAAGTTCAGGAATCAGAAGATTTGGATGAAAAAGAAACAGAGTCTATTATAGCCGATATAAATGCAAAAATTGATGAGATAAATGATGCAAAAGCAGATGTAGAAGCAGCAACCACAAAAGAAGAAATAAGGGCAGCAGCTAAAAAAATAAATGTAGCCTGGAAAAGAATAAAGGCAAAATCAAAGATACATGCTAGAGAAGTTGTTAATGGAAAAGTAAGAAGCTTGGTAAAAAGAAGCGAGCACTTAGAAAAAAAGCTAGACAGAATTCTGGCAGAGATGGAAGAAAAGGGAATTGATGTAGAAGGTATAGATGAGAAAGTAACACAATTTAGCGACAAAATAGCCGAAGCCAGAGACAAATTAAGACAATCCAATGAAAAATTCAAAGAAGCAAAAGCAACTGGCGTTGATGAAGATAGAAAAACTTTGCTTGAAGAAGCAAAAGCATTAGCAAGAGAAGCTCATGATGACCTAAAAGAGGCACATGATATCTTAAAAGAGATTGTAAGAGAGATCAAAGCATCTTACAGAGAAGCTGACTTTGAAACAGATGATGAAGACGATTTAATTGAGATAGAAGATGAAGAAGACGAGGAAGAAATTGAAGATGAAACTGAGGATGAAGAAGAAAATGAAGCTTAAAAAATTAAATTTTAGTGTGTTAATAATGTTGGTAATGGTTTTAATAGTGAGTTGTGCTCCTAAACCAACTCCTGTACCTCCTGCAGAAGAACCAGAAGTAGAAGCTCCGGTGACAGGAGAAGCCTCTGTAGATGAGGTTGCAGCAGATATTTCTGATGCTGCTGACACAGATGAAGAGCTTGATACATCTGAGCTGGATGATGTTGATAGCATACTTGCAGAGATAGAAAACATCTAACTTTAACAATTTTTAAATAATAACCCTTATTCTTTGTTTTTATGATAGAGTTAGATGGCAGTTATCTTGAAGGTGGTGGTTCTATAGCAAGAATAGCATTAGCCCTATCCACATTAACCCAAAAACCCTTTGAAATAACAAACATTAGAAAAAACAGGCCGCAGTCAGGTTTAAAGCACCAGCATTTATTCTGCATCAAAGCTCTGGAAAAGCTATGCAATGCTAAAACAGAAGGTGCTTCTCTAGGCTCTACATCATTAAAATATGTTCCAGAAAAAATAGAAGGCAAAACCATAGATATAGACATACAAACAGCTGGCTCTATATCTTTATTCCTACAAGCAGTCTTATTGCCATCAATGTTTGCAAACAAGCCAGTTAAATTAAACGTAATTGGAGGCACAAACGGAAAATGGGCTTCTTCTATAGAATATTTCAATGAAATTTTTTTACCCCAAATTAAAAAATACTCAAATATAGAATACAGGCTGATAAAGCGCGGCTATTATCCAAAAGGAAATGGCAATGTACAGCTAAAAATTAATCCAATATACAAAATTTCAGATTTCAAGGATTTTAATGAATTTTATAATAATATAAAAAATAATGCTCCAAAGATTAATTTAATGGAACAAGGAAGCTTAATACAAATAAAAGGTATTTCCCATGCTTCATTAGATTTGCAAAATGCAAATGTTGCTGAAAGGCAGGCAAAAGCAGCTGAAGTAAGCTTAAGTAATTATAAATGTCCAGTAAACATCCAAATACATTATAGTGAGACACTATCAACTGGCTCTGGAATAACCTTGTGGGCAATTTTCTCAAAAAATAAAGATGAGATTGATATTAAAAATCCAATAAGGCTTGGTGCAGATTCACTAGGAGAAAGAGGAAAAAAAGCAGAAATCGTTGGCAAAGAAGCAGCTCAAACACTTGCAGCAGAAATAAATAGCAAAGCACCCGTTGATATGCATCTTGCAGACCAAATTTTGCCGTTTACGGCTCTAGCTGGCAATAAAATCAAAACATCAAAAATAACAAACCACACTAAGACAAATATCTACACAATAGAGAAATTTCTTGGGAAAACCTTTGAAATTGACGAAAATAATAATATAATTTCTACAATTAACTAAAAATTATAATTCATTCAAACGAGACTGAACTGCTTTTAGCGTTTCAACACCCCCCATAACATCACCCTCATTGTATAATCTATGACTCCAACCACAAGGCGGCGTCAATAAGTCTCCATCTTGAGCATGTTGTCCAAGGTACTCAACAATTTCATTTATATTTTTAAATCTTAAGTCATTACCAAAATCTACCCCCCATGCTATTCTTTTACTCTTATTTTCATCACCCCTATAATTTGGATATTTTGTAGTATCATACTTTGATGCATCAACATTTATAATATTAATTTCAGAATTAAATAATGCATCAAATCTACGTAATTCCATCCTATCAGTTAGATCACCACATGAATGAATTCCAGTTTTGATTTTAAAAGATTCAGTTTTTAAAGATTCGGCAATTGCTAACCAGTCCTTATGCAAACATTCATAATCAAAATCAAAAACTACATCAGATAAACTTGGTTCATCTGCAAAAACTACAACTTCTTTTATATTCGAAGGAAGAACATTCTTTATAGCATTAAGGTGATCGATACAACTGCTAAAGTATTTATCATATTTATATGCTGTTACAGGACCAGCAATTTGAATTTTTACTGTTTCATATGTTCCATCTCCTATACGTTTTACAAACTCATCCAGACAACTTAATTTGCCTGGATTTTTAATAGGACTATCTATATTATCTCCTTTTGATCCTAGTTCAGGCAAAAAAGGTATATCAAAACATTCAACACTTAAATCTACAGCTTTCTGAATACTATTCTCTCCAGTATACGGCAATCCACCAATGTGAGTAGTTGGCAAATACATATGCTACTGGATAATAATACTGATATAAATAACCAATTGTTAAAAATATCACTATAGGAATATTGTAGTTTGTGAATTATTGCGGCTAACTGGCAACTATACCAATTAAAAACCTTTATAAATGAAACTCAAATACTAAAAAGCATGTCAAAAGAAAAAGCAGTATGCTCATCGTGCAAAAAGAATGTTACAAATTCAAAAGGCTCAGCTGCATTTAATTGCCCTAACTGCAATAAGCAGGAAATTATTAGATGCATGCATTGCAGGGAAATAGCGGCTAAGTATACATGTTCTCAATGTCAATTTGAAGGTCCCAATTAAAATGGCCAATGTAGTTGTAACATTAAAAATAATGCCGGAAAGTCCAGAAGTCGAGTTTTCTTTAATTCAAAATAAAGCAGAAGAAGAAATCAAAAAATTTGCAGGAAATACAGAAACTAAAACAGAACTTGAGCCAATAGCTTTTGGGCTAAAAGCATTAAAAATAATCTTTGTAATGGACGAAAGCAAAGGTTCAACCGAACCATTAGAAGAAAGCATAAAAACAATTTCTGGTGTTAATTCTGTTGAAGCAATTGATATAAGAAGAGCTATTGGCTAGCTAGTTGTGTAATAATTTGATCTTCTGTTGGGGTGGGCTTATAATGTTGTGCTGCACTAATGGGGAGGCTTGAAGTGTTGAGTATTAGCTCAACACCTTCCACTTAAGATCTGTATTTTTTGTCTCATCCCAAGTTCCGCCTAATGCCACTATGTTGTTTTCTTTTGTTATGATGCACAAACTCTGCCCAGAATACAGCCATTCAAACTGGCCTCTTATTCCAACACAATCTTCTTTCTCAACATCACCAATATCTTTCTCAACAGCCTTTATATTTGCAGGGTTAATCCTTGTAAAAACAAAATGTCTAGTGTTCCTTTGTGAGAAAATATCCTGATCAAAATTTCTTTTATCTGTAAATTCTTTTTCACTGAAATCATAATAAAGCAAAAATTTCTCACCAATGTTTATTATGTTACTAGCTTCTGGAGTTTCTGTTAAGGTTTCTTCTTCTTCAACGAACCCTATAACTTCAACATCACCCTCTATAATGTCTATAATCTCAACCTTTTCTTCAGTAACTGGCATTAATACTAAACTAGCTTCCAGAAAAGCTTTCCTGCCTGCTTCTATGCTCACCTCGCTTACAAAATCTTCATAGCCTTCTTTTTTTATAACAACATTATGCTGTCCAGCAGGAACATTGTATACAGTAGTTGGACTTGCACCACTATAATCATCATCCAGAAATATTTCCGCATTATCTGGCATAGTTTCTATCTCCAAAAACCCAGAGCCTGCACCTTCTTCTAAGCCTAGATTTTCTTCCAAGACCTCAATCTCTTCTCCACCCTTTCTTCCTAAAACAAGCATAAGAATAACTATAATGACTATTATTAAATAAATCAAATTAGTATTAAACTTAATTCCCTTTTTTTCATCTTGCCTCTTTTTTTCGGCAATAATAATCTATACTACGGAATATCTAATATAAAAATCTATTCTTTTAACAACATCAATAATTTATCATAGGAAATATTGGACCTAACTCCGGTACCTGAGAAATGAGTACTAGAAGCCTTAAATCTTTTTTTCCTTATTTTTCTAATAAACTCTTCTTTTCTCACTATTGTTCTTGATTTTTTATTTTTCGCTATCTGGTGTATATCATAAAACCCAACAGCATTTATTTTAGATTCCTCTTTAATAATTTTTAAGAATTTCAATAGTTCATTATTATTTTTATTGGTGTTTATCATTGTTTTATTTTTCATTGTTCGATTATTTTTATTTATTATTGTACTTATTTTCACTGCATCATTTTTTATTGGGGCTCTTTAATAATGTACTATACATTTTATTGACTAACTTACTATCCCACAAACTTCCTAACCACAAAGGCCCAGCACCATTAAACATTCCATGCTTTGCAGCTATTTCATCACATAACTTCTTTCCTTTAACACACTGAAAGAAAATCCTGAAATAATGCTCCTTAAAATACGAAAATATTGGTACTAAAGCCTTTTCATACTGCATCCCCACTAACTGTATCTTCCTGATTAATATCCTCAATCCAGTCTCATGCATCATGTAATCCCTTTTAGGCGTGCTCCAGTATTTCCTCATACATGCTTTTGGATAAGTTCCTGTCAAAGCTGCTGTATCTGTATTTGTCACAGCCAAGATACCATTCCTGGAAATTCTCTTAATTGCAGCATCAACATAAGAATTAGAAGTTCCAAATGGGTCAATATCAATATAATCAAAACCACTAGAATTTAATAAGAACAAGTTGGCATCTTCATTGAAAATTATTATTTTTTTATTGTTTATTGAATTATTGTCGAATTTTTTTATTGCTTTTTTGTTATTATTGGAGTTATTTACTATATTTTTTATTACCAACGAAGTTGGTGCCGGAAATCTTTGATTTCCAAGCATTGTAAATTTGTTGATTTTATTGAGATTCAAATTATTTTTAATTGAATTTACTGCTTTTATGTTATAATCATTAAAACTTATACTCTTGATTTTATTCTTCTTTAACTCTTTCAAAAATCTTATCCCTCTGATGCCGGATCCTGCTAGAGGCAATGCAATCTGCATATTTTTCTTCCTTATAGAATTTAACAATAAAACCGAAATGCTTCTATTAATCCCCATAACAGGATTATAGAAAACATCCATTTCCTTGGACACCTTACTAGCTTTCTTTATCTTTATAACTGCGTTCCCTTCCCTTACAATTTCATACATAGAACATTAGAATATTAATTCAAATAAAAGATTATCTATTTAATTAAAAATTAAGAAAAAATTGGATAAAACCTACTGAATTTAAGCAATAGTAACAATCCTGTGCCTTACTTCCCCGACATCATCATTGCTCGCAGTTATCCTAACCAAATAATTTCCCGGCTTAATATAACTAGGTGCATCCCAGAAAATAAGTTTTCCAGTTGAATCACCATCATCTAAGTCAAAGGAATTTGTTTGCAAAATAATGCCCAAATCATAAAAAAGCACTCTTACACTTAAATCATCTAAATCCCTTGTTCCCTCATTATTAACATTGACGTGCACAAAAAATAAATCATCAGAGCCAACAGGATCGCTGATTCTAATAGCCCCAATCAAGCCAAATACAAGAAACACAACAAATAAGATTCTGTGACTCAACATTTAACCACCTCAAACTGATACTATTCTGAAATGGTATCTTGTATTTAAATATTTCTATATTTTAATATACATAATAATAACAACCTTTAAAAAACAAATTCTATTACTATTTAATATGAAATTAAGGCAACCAATAATAACTTTTGTCGGTCATATAGACCATGGAAAAACAAGCTTGCAGGATTATATTAGGCAGAGCTCTATCACCAAAACAGAAGCTGGAAAAATTACCCAGCATATTGGCTCCAGCAATATACCTTTAGAAATAATCAAAAAACTGTGCGGTAAGCTTCTGGACACACTAAAATTGAATCTTACCATTCCAGGACTGCTTTTCATCGACACTCCAGGCCATGCAGCCTTTACCTCATTAAGAAAGCGAGGAGGAAATCTGGCTGATATAGCCATCTTGGTTATAAACATAAGTGAGGGCATTATGCCCCAGACATTGGAATGTATTGACATACTAAAGCAGTATAAAACGCCCTTCATTATTGCCTTAAACAAAATAGACCTGCTGCAGGGATGGCAGAGCAAAAACATATTCTTGCTCCAAAACATAAACTCCCAGTCAGAAACTATTCAAAAACTTTTGGATACAAAACTTTATGAGCTCGTTGGAAAGCTTTCAGAGCTGGGCTTTAATGCAGAACGCTTTGATAGGATAGAGGACTACACAAAGCAAATAGCAATTGTTCCAACTTCAGCAAAAACAGGAGAAGGCATCCCAGAACTTTTAATGGTTCTTACAGGCCTAGCCCAGAAATTTATGGAGCAGAGTCTAAAAATAAACATAAAAGGAAATGCCCGTGGTACTATATTGGAAGTTAAGGAAGAAAAAAGCATAGGAAAAACAATAGATGTAATTATTTATGACGGAACTCTAAAGCAGAATGATATCATTGTAATAGGAACCCTGGACGAGCCAATAGCAACAAAAGTAAAAGCATTATTAGAACCAATACCTCTGGCAGACATGAGGGATAAAAAAACAAAGTTTAGTTCTGTCAAACAGGTTTTAGCAGCTTCTGGAGTTAAGATTTTCTCCCCTGAACTGGAAAATGTAGTTGCAGGAATGCCATTAAGATCATGTTCAGAAAACGAGATAGAAAAAGTAAAGCAGGAAATAAAAAAAGAAGTGGAAGAAGTTATAATTGAAACAGACATGCAAGGCATAGTGATAAAAGCAGATTCATTGGGAAGTTTGGAAGCACTAACTAAACTACTAAAAGAAAAAAACATCCCTGTAAAAAAAGCATCTATCGGCAATATTTCAAAAAAAGACATCTCTGACGCATCAATAAGCTACGAAAAAGACCCATTACATGCAGCAGTTCTTGGATTTAATGTTGAGCTAATGCCGGACGTGCAGGTAAAAAATGTCAAAGTCATAAAAAACAATGTTATTTACAAATTAATTGAGGATTTTGAAAAATACCAGGAACAAGAGAGAAAAAGAATAGAAGGAAAAGAAATAGAGTTCTTGGTCAGGCCCTGTAAAATGCAAATTATGAAAGGTTATGTATTCAGGCAGAATAATCCGGCTGTTGTCGGAGCCGAGGTCTTAGAAGGAAAAATAAAAGTTGACACGCCATTGATGAAAAAAGATGGAAACAAAATAACAGAAATAAAAAGCATTCAGGAAAATCAGGAGAATATTAATGAAGCAGAGAAAGGAAAGCAGGTTGCCATTTCATTACCCAAGGTTACTGTAGGCAGGCAAATAAATGAAGGGGATATTCTTTATTCGGCTGTACCGGAAGAAGACTTCAGAAAACTAAAAGAGTTTAAGAAGCACCTGTCACAGGAAGAAATAGGAATTTTGAAAGAAATAGCATCCATAATGAGGGAAAAAAATCCCATGTGGGGAGTTTGATACTCTAAATTCAAAATGCCCCAGCTAAAAATCATCAACAGCAAGGAAATAAAAGAAATTCTCAAATTAATAGAAGCCCAGTGGGGAGCTAAATTAAAGCCCGACTATGCTTTTCTAAAGAATACAAAAAACAGGATTTTTATTGTTAACAGGGACATTTCAAAAATAGATTTCTCGAAATTAAGGATTAATTCTGTTGGGATGTATTTTTGCGAAATTGACAAACTTGGCATAAGGTTAAGCATTGAAGGTTCCCAGATGGTTGGTCTAAAAGCAGAAAAAAACATTGTGGAAGTTGATGAAGAACAAGCAAAACAATGGTTACATGGAGAAGATTTGGAAATCAATGGAAATTATTCCGGTTTTGTGATAATAAAACACAACAATTATTTCTTAGGGACTGGGAAATATACAACAAGCAGGATTCTAAATTATATTAATAAGAGCAGAAGAATAAACTCCGTATTATAATTCTCCAAATTAATTTTCAACAATAACCCTTACTTTACTCATTTTTTTCTTCAAAAACACAATTAAATCATTATTTAACTCAAAAGCAGCTTTATCTGACTTTATAGCAAAAGTCCTCTCAGAAACAAAATCAGTCTTCCTGATTACCATCTCTTTGCCAGAATTAAAGCCCGGATTAATCTCAGCATTTATCTTCTCAATTATTTTATTATTTTTTATTTTATTTGTTTTATTATCCATTGTTTTTATTATTATTGTAGTTTTATTATTGTTTAATTTCTTAATGAATCTCTTGATTTCCTCTAAATTAAAATCAGCCCTAACACCAACAATACAATCACCATCTAACCTTAAATCCTTATCTTTTGTAAACTCCAATGTAGTTTTATGCTTTGATGTAATATTTTCATGCCCATAACAAGTAAATGAATATTTCATTTATACCAGATTAATAAGAATCAAAACCTACTTTAAAATATCTTCTATTGGCACGTTCTTTATCTCTTTCTTCCCAGAACCACTTTTCATGTCCCTTGCTGCTTTTTCCAGATTCACTCCTAGCTCATTTAATGATTTTATGTGCATCTGCATTAACTGCTCAACTATTTGCAGTATCCTTAGCATCTCTTCCCTTTCTTTGGCTAAAGTAGTTAATGCACCTTTATGAAACCCAATCTGCTCTTCATTGCTCGCATTAGATTCTTTTTTTGCCATTCTAACAATTATTTAATTATATTATTTAAATCTGTCGAAATCAGAATAATCAATAAACTTTTTAAAATAACACTATATCCTTAAACAAATGGAAATCTACATTAAAGAAAACAATCTGATAAAAAAAGAAGAATGGGAAAAGCTCACCTCTTCCATAGAAACTGCGTATGATAATCTAGAGACAAACAAGGAAAGGGCAAAAAGAAAACTTAAAGATTTAATAGAAAAAACAGTAATTTCAAGAGCAAAAAACATAGAAAAATTTGGAATATCATTTTCTGGCGGCATTGACAGCACCTTAATAGCTTTCTTATGCAAAAAGCATAATTACAATTTTACCTGTTTTACTATTGGCTTGGAAAATTCCCAAGATATAGAGTATGCAAAACGCATTGCAGATAAATACAACTTTGATTTAAAATATAAAATTTTAAGTTTAGAAGAATTTGAGTATATTATAAAAAATACTATTAAGGTATTGAATAATGATGAAATTGTTTGGGTTTCTGTCGGTTCTGTTCTGTATGCAACTGCACAACTAGCATTACAAGATAACATAAAAATACTATTTGGTGGTTTAGGAACAGAAGAAATATTTGCTGGTTATGCAAGACATGAAGATGCTATGAAAAAAAATAATTTTGAAGCTGTGCATAAAGAATCATGGAACGGCCTTAAAAATATGTGGTATAGAGACTTGTTAAGAGACTATAAAATTGCCAAACACCTTGGCATAGAATTAAAAACACCATACATGGATTTAGAAATAATAAAAGCAGCAATGAATATTAACCCAATGTACAAACTTGATAAGGAAAACAAAAAAATAATTCTAAGAGAAATAGCAGAAGAATTTGGAATAGAAAAAGAATTTGCATGGCGCAAAAAGAAAGCAGCACAGTACGGCAGTAATTTTGTAAAAGGCATTGACAAATTAGCAAAAAAACACGGCTTTAAAACAAAAAAAGAATATTTGCAGAGTTTATCATGAGCTATTTCATCCTTAACTCAATTATATCTTTATCTTTTAACTCATAACTTAATTTAGTTATATGCTGACCCGGGAAGCGAGACGAGCCCCACACTTTGGCAAACTTAAACTTATCCGCAAAATCCTTATGCAGTTTAAGGCACAAATCCTTTAATGTGGCATTTTCCCACATTATCAAAGGCTCTTCCATATCAGCCTTTTTATTGAACTCCTTAAGGTATACATTGATAATTCTCAGCTTCCTGTAAATCAGCTCTTTTAATTCCCCAATTCCAGTATTTTCCTCTGCTGAAACGCAGATATCAGGCTTCATCCTATTTTTGGCTTTCTTTATCTCCTCTTCTGTCACCATATCAATCTTATTCAGCACAGTAATTGCTGGCAAATACACCTTATTACCCTCAATGACATCTATTAACTGGTCTGCATTAATCTCTTCCCTCACAACAACATTTGCATTAACAATCTTAAACTCTTTAAGAATGTCTTCTATAGTTTTCTTATCTATTCTTGTTAATTTCACTGTTGCACCAATATTAATTCCTCCTCTTGCTGTCTTGACAATTTTAACATCAGGAAATTTTTGGTTTATCCTGACATCAGCATCGTAAACTTCTTTCTTTAATACATCAAAATGTTCTGGATGGAAAACATCTATCAAAAACAAAATAAGATCAGCATTCCTTATTACAGCCAAAACCTCTTTTCCACGACCAGTTCCTGCAGCAGCTCCTCTTACAACTCCTGGTACATCTAAGACCTGCATCTTTGCATATTTATAATCTAAAATTCCCGGAATAACTGTTAATGTTGTAAAGGCATAATGCCCTATAGGAGATTTGGCATTAGTCAGTGCATTAAGCAATGTACTTTTTCCAACAGACGGAAAACCCAGCAAAACAACAGTTCCGTCTCCTGTTTTCCTTACAGCATAACCTTTCCCTTTTTTGCCCTTTGATCTTGCTCTCTGCTTTTCTTTTAGCTTGGCAAGCTGCGCCTTGTACAAACCAATGGCATGCTGCGTCTTTTTATTGTACTTTGTCTTGGATATTCTTTCCTCTAGTTCTCTAATCCTCTCTAATAAAAAATCTTTCTTCTCTTTTTTAGCCTCAATAGATTTATCCATTTTGTAAAAATAACTTTAATCAATATAAAATACTTATCAATTTCATAATTATAGAACTCAAATATCACTTACTCTTGCTTAATTTGTTATAAAGCGCAGTCAGCTCATTATATATCTCTTTTTTCTCCAAATACTCTAATTTAATATACAGGTCCCTTGTTTTTAAATAAAGCTTTTTTGCCCTGACAATGTCGTTGTTCTGCAATGCTTTATCTGCTATTGACAATAATTTATGGCATTTAATGAATGTCCTGCTTTTGCCTTCCAGTTTTTTCTTGAGCTGCGCCTTTGCCTCTTCTGGCTGCTTGACTTTCTTTTCTCTTTTTACCAGCTTTTTTATGATGCCCTGTTTCTTTTCTTTCTTCATTTCCTCAAAAATCTCTCCAAGTTCCTTTAGGCTTTTTTCCAAATCATGTTCTTCCTCAGCTCCTTTTTTCTCTTTAGAAGCACCAAGCTCTATTACCTGTTTCTCTAACTCCTTAAATTCTCCCACTTCTTCTTTTCTTCTTCTTTCCTTTTCCTCCAGCTTCCTCTTTTCCAGTTCTCTCTGCTCTTTTTCTTTTTGCTTCTGCCTTCCGTATTCCTTTTTTTCTTTTTCAGTTTTAACTAAACCCCTGCCATGAAAGAAATCAAAAACTTTCTTTCCTCTTGTCTTTCTTTTTTCCTGCCTTAACTTTGCTTTCTTGGCCCTTTCTTCCTCTCTCTTTCTTTCTTCCAGTTCTTTTTGTCTCTTTTTCTCCAATCCCTTCCTCTTTACTTCCTCTACTCGCTCTTTTTCCACAACTACATTTTCTTTTTTAACCTTCTCAGGCTCCACCTTTTTTGCAAATTTAAAAAATGATCCTAGATAATTTAATCCTCCCAACTCTTTCCTCTTGTCCATTAATGCAGACTTTGCGTTTGCTTTTTCTTCTTCTAATCTCTCAATACGGTTCTCATACCTATCCAATGACATTTCCTTGCTACTGATTTTTTTCTTTAATTCCTCAATACCCTTCTCATGCTCTCTTATGTGGTCGTCAAGCTCTTTTTGTCTCTGTAGAATATCTTTTCCTCCAACTCCTTTTCCAAGACCTTGTTTTTTCTCATTAAATTCTTTCTCTATCTCTCTCTTTTCAGTTCGAAGATCTTTAATTTCCTCTCTTACTGTCTTTTCTCTTTCTTTTTCTTCCAGTTTATATTTTGCCTTTAATTCCAATTTTTTCCATTTTTCCTGCTCTGTCCTCTCTTTGCGGCTTAACTCCTCTAGCTCGCTCTCAAGCTCCTTTATCTTATCCTCATACTCCTGTTCGACTTCCTTTTTTACCTGGCTTTTTTCTTTAACTTTGGCATCATACTCGTTTCTCCATTCAGCTAACCTGTTTTTGTGTTCCTCAGCAAGTTTTTTCCTGGTACCAGCACTCTCGTTATAAACCTCAAATAGCATATTTTTTTCATTTTTCAAGCCCGAAATATCTTTCTCTATTCCGGAAATTTCATTTGCTATAACTTTCCTGTCAGAAAGAGTTTCCTTGATGTTTTCTCTTAATTTATTAATCTCAGCATCTTTTTCACTTATGCTTTCCTCTAATTCTTTTATCTCTCTTAACTTTATTTCTTTTCCTTTCTGTTTTCTTCTTCTTTCTTCATCCTTTCTTCTTACGTCCAATTCTATGAGCTTTTTCTTCTCCTCTTCACGTCTTTTCTCTTCCAGTTCTATTCTTTTCTTCTCTTCTTCTCTTCTTCTTAACCCCCGCTCTCTCTGCCTCTCTTCCTCTAACTTTTGCTCTCTTCTCTCTTCCTCTAATCTTTTTTTCTCTTCCTCTCTTTTCCTCCTCTCTTGCTCCCTAAGCTCTTTTTCTCTTTGCCTCTGCTTTTCAATCTCTCTTTTCTCTTCCTCTCTTTTCCTCCTCTCTTGCTCCCTAAGCTCTTTTTCTCTTTGCCTCTGCTTTTCAATCTCTCTTTTCTCTTTCTCTGTTTTAACCAACCCAAGACCATGGAAGAACTTAAAAACAGATTTCCTTCCTGCTTTCCTTCTCTCCTCTCCTAGCTTTTCCCTTCTTTCTTTTTCCTTCAATCTTCTCTCTTGTTCTTTTTTCTTCTCTAACTCTTTTCTCTTAGTATCCTCCTTTTCCTTCTTCTTCCACTCTTCCTCAGCCCGTCTTAACTGCTGCTTTTTCAGAAGCAGACTTTTGTAGAAAGAATTAATTTCCTTGAAAATTTCTACTTTCCTTTCACTTGGCAGCCCCATATACCTATCCATTAATTTTGTGTATATGTTGTCAGATTTCTGCAAGTTGTTTTTGTCCAAAGCCCTGTAACCCTCGTCAATAAGTTTTCTGCAATTTCCAACTAACCCTTTTCTGCCTTCTTTCTCTCTCTCCTTCTTTTCTTTTAGCTTCTTTTTAATCTCCAGCGCCTTTTCTCTTTCCATGAGTCTCTTCTGCTTTAGCTCTTCCTCTCTCTCTCTCAGCTCTAGCTTTTGTTCCTCGAGTTCCAGCTTCTTCTTAGCCCCTTTTTCCCTGGCTTTTCTTATACTCTCACTCACATGTCTGAAAGAGCTTATTATTGGATTTTCCTTTTTTTCTTTTGCAGGCAAAACAGCTGCAGCCTCTTCCACCTTTTTGGCTTTGGATATCCTTACACCAAACAACTTCTCGTAAACAAAAACCCCTGCAAAGAAATATGCATATGCACCAATTGTAAAAATAAGCAGTAAAACAATAATTGACAATACCCAGCATAATGGGTCATCCCTGCAGAACCCTATGAATTTCGCAACTTTTTGTTCTTTTACAACACTCTCCACCTCAAAAAGATAGCTTGCTGTCCCAATGGAATTTCCCAAAGAAGCCTGGGCAATAAAGACATAATCTCCTGTTTTCAGGTTTTGGGGTATCTTTAGTGTTTTGAAAAAAGACGCTTGTGTCTTAACAACCACACTCTCTTTCTCGCTTATGATTGTATTGCCATTTGCGTCCTTTACAAAAAATTCCATACCAACATTAAAGGATTCTATGCTCTGTAAATTAAAAACCCTTATTTCAAAAGTTGTGCTGTCACCTTGCACAACCTTCCTGTCTCTTGCAACAGGATTAAGGTTCATATCAAACAGCACATTCTTGCTCTCAATTTCAACTACTACCGGAACTTCTTTTTCATAAGAATCTGTTTTTACCAGAATCTTGCCTATATATACTCCTGGAGATTGCTCAGTCCCCTTCACATTATTAAAGCTAGAGAGATTAAGCCTTACAATCTTTGTCTGTCCGGGCTTTATAGTAAATCCCTTATCAAGCACATCAACAATATCAGCAAGAGAAACATCAACCTCAATGCCTATTTCCTCATCAGCTACATTCATGACCCTTAGCTCTTTCTCAATATACTCATCAGCCTTTACCAAAACTTTTATCAAAATCTGGTCAACCTCAAAAGGAAATTTAGTTTCTTCAGCAGATATCCTGCTCAAAACAAGGTTTCTGTTCTGTATAAAAAATAATGCAGAAATCACTATAAGCAAAATCACTAAAAAAACTATGGCCACCTCCAATGGTTTTTTTCCGCGGGCAGTTACCTTTCCAAGATAAATGCTCTTTACCTTGCCGCTTTCATCTCTAATGTTTTTATAATAATAAGGACCATGCCTTTTTCCCTTTTTGTGGACATATCTCTTATAAGCCAATAAAACCACCCGCTGCTAGAGCTACTTCTGAATCAAGCCCAGAACCAATTCTATCTAGAAGAATAACTAAGTCTATAATTCCCACCTCTTTTTTTGTAAAATGAATCCACCTCTTTTTCCTTGTAAAATAGGCCTAAATTGTTGTAGTGTAACGTAGTGTAATCTATTTACACTAAATCCCGTTTTGTATATAAATATCTTTCGGAAGATTACCTTTGAAAAAGGCTAATCTGGAAGAAAGACAAAAGTATTTCGACAAATAAGAGGTTAGTGCGAAAGTCGGTGCTTGTGCGTAATTTGCCAAATCAGAAAGCTCCGCAGGATTGTAATATACGACCTGAGCAACCATGAATTGCAAGCGAGCAAGACGAGCTTGCTCGCAGTTCACAATTGCGAAGTTGAGAGGAATGCTAAGGCCTCGCACAAGCACGAATTAGATTTTCGCACCAACCTCAGAAAAAGAATAAATTACTTTTTGCTTCTTTTCTTTTTCTTCTTTCTGCCCCTTTTCTTAATAGAAGCCAGCTTATAGGTTAGCATTGCTATAACCCCGATCAAAATAAATGTCAAAAGAATCATTAATATTGTATTTTTTGTTATTTTTTCCATTTCAATAAATGCTTTTTTCTCTACAACCCTGAAAAGCTGGCTGGAAACAGCAAAACTATCCACATATCTTATCTCCACTATAGCAACATAGCTTCCAGGGACAGTGCTCTCATGAATCCTAAACAATTTTTGGTAAGAAATCTGTTTTTCAACCGCGAATGTTTCAGTTTCCTCATAAACAATATCCCCATTTAGGCTTTTGATAAAGTATGTGGCAAAAACATCTACCTTCTCTGGCGCTCCTACATTAAGCAGTGTTATTTGGGTTTTTAATTCATCCCCTGGTTCCACTTCAGCATAATCAACAGGAATATCTAACTTTGCATCAAATAAAACCATCTCGCCTATAACCTCAAGTATTATTGCTATTGTTTGTTCAACATCATCAGCCTTCGCTGTAATCTTTCCTACAAAGATTCCTACTGTCTTACCAATAAAATCTAATGTTACACTTGCACTCTCATCAACTTCCAGGCCAACAGAATCCTCAGATAAAGACAAATATTGTTTTACACTTTCTACATCCAGAGATACAGTTAGAGTTGATTTTCCTGTATTTTTTATTATAAGTGTTTTTTCAGCAGTTTCTCCTAATGTAAGCTTTAATTTTACGTTGCTTGGATTTATACTAAAATCTTTTTCTTCTCTTAGTGGGAAGAATCCTCCACCAACACCAGCTGCTGCACCTCCAGCTGCTGCAGCCTCTTCTACCGGACAGGCTTCACTCTTGCATACATTATCGCAGCAATAACCTCCCTCACATTGACTGGCTGATGCGCATGGCTGGTTATCTCCCAAAAGCCATATGTAAAAAAAACCCAGCCAGTTCTTGTATCCTGATGAGTCAGTAGTGCCTGCTATAATTCCTGCAGCAACATAACTTTTGTAATTTCCGCTATCTACTGTCTCTCCTCCGCTTGAAACTATTAAATTTTGGTTATACTTTGAGCTGTTTGCCTGGAAAGAATAGGCGATAGATGCAGCTATAACAAACACCAGAAAAAAAATAAAAACCTTTGTAGTCTTCATTCTATGTTTACTTTATAATCTCAATATTGGAGTATTTAATAATTTTCCTTAAATTCTGTTATTTTAATTCAATGAGACAAAAAATCTTTACTACTATAAATATTCCAAAACGAGTTTGTCGAATAAATAGAGCCAAGCTATGTCTAATATGGGGAGGCGGGTGGGAAGAATCATGTTAAATCTGAAATTAAAATGGTGCGTGTTGTTAACTAAATATTTTAAAAAAAGAAATCATGGTAGCCCATTTTGCCTAAAGTCCGCTCTGACATAGCTTGGCCTAATGTCAAATTAATCGACAAACTATTCCAAAACACAACCTTTAAATATAAGCTTAATTTTAGAAAAATAAAATGGTTGGGGGCAGAAGTGTAAAATCAGGCTATGCTCAGAGTTCTTACAGTAGCCTTTCTCCAAAGCCAATTTTGCAATACATTCTCATTGTCCTAGTAATAGCATCATTGGCAATAAGTATATTAGCTTTGTTTAATGTCAACGAACTAAAAAAATCCCTGCCAACAATGATAAACACCCAGGATTTTCTTAATAAATTAACAGCACATGACCAAATGAGGGCTTATGTCGGAATTGCACCATTAAATATCATCCAGATAACCAACAACAACATTGCCAATTTACAAGCCCAGATAGATGGTTTAGACAGATCTTTCATTGGAAGTTTTATAGTTCAGTATACTGATGTAATTGCTATTTATGATTATACTAATGATGTGATAATGGGAACTGCTAACCTGCCGCAGCCAATAGCCCAGCTTCCAGCAGATTTTCTTACTAAACTGAATGCACATTCAGAACTTGCTGGTTTAGAAAATGAGCAGCCAGTAGGTGGCCAAATTGATCAGGCATCTTTAGATACCTTAAGGCAGCAATTCCCAACTGTCTATGCAAATGCAAAAGCAGGAGATTTCTTGCTAAGATACACAACAAAACTGATTATCTACGATTATAATGCAGATGTAATGGTTAATGCTGTTAATTTGGGTTGATTATTTCTTTTAAACTAGAATATTATTTTACTTTAACCGCAGTCCCATATGCAAACATTTCAGAAGCCCCTTGCATTATCATTGACGTTGTAAATCTAACACCAATGATTGCATCAGCCTTTAAATCGATACCCTCATTAACCATCCGGTTATATGCTTCATCTCTTGCATTTGTGGCCATGTCCGTATAACTCTTTATTTCTCCACCTACCATATTCTTAAATCCTGCTCCAATATCCCTTCCAATATTTCTCGCTCTTACTGTGTTGCCTTTGACAACTCCAAGAACTTCTACAATCCTTTTTCCAGGCACTTCATTCCCGGTGGTAATAATTATATCTACCATTTTATTTTTTCCCTTCTTTTGCTTTTATTTTTTCAATCTCATCTGAAGCATCATAGATTTGCCAATATGTCCTAACATATAAACCACCCATAGATTCAAGCTTTATACTATTATCCTCACGAACTATTTTTCATGTATATGCCATTTACTCATCGCCACTTAATTCCGCTAGTTTTTTCTCAAGTTCGGATATTCGTTTCTCATAGTCTTGCGGTGTATATCTGTGTCCACGAAATTCCAACCATTCATCAGTAACAGCGAATACAGGCACTTCATCCTTCATTAATTCTTCCTTATTATCTGACACCCATATTGTGTCACCAATATCCCATTTGGAACTATGTCCTATCGCAAACCCTTTGGGGTAATCATTATATAATTCAGATTCCATTAAACGCCATTCGTTTGCCATTGTTATTTCTGATGAAACAAACCCTGTATGAGTTATATCTGACCAAGTTGCGGTTGCTGTTTCTACTGCACTACTAATTGTTAATCTTGCAGTATCAGCAAAACCCGGTGAATCCCCAGAAGTATGAATTATAAACCCATTTCCCGATTGACTATTTCCCCGAATTATTATTGGATTATTATCATTATTCCGTATATCGTGGGCATATACTATATTTGAATCAAAATGCCAATGGGCAGCTCCACTCGTTATACTTACAGTATCAGCTCCAGTACCTATTTTAAGTCTTACTGTATCTGTACCACCAGCATTTTTTGAGAAAAATATTATGCCATCAGTAGTATCATCTGTTCTATTCGTAAAAATACCAAAATAATTACTGGTAGATTGGTGTCTAATACCTTCACCGTTGTCATCTGTTAAATAAATCCAATCATCAAAAACCACATTTGTATCTGACCAAGTTGCTGTTGCTGTCGCACCTGCTGATATATCTAAACGTTCTTTGTTGATGGCATCGTTTGATGTGTAAAATTTGATGTGTCGTTCCACACTTTGTGTTCCAGTAGAATATATACCTAAATCCGCACCATCGTTACCGATAAGATTAGCTGCATTTGCAAGATTATATCCATCAAAATTTACTTCACCAATAAACGTGGTAGCAACTAAAGTATTGGTTGCACCAAAATCGTTACCAGCAGCACCAACGTTATTAACTGGAATACCACCAAAAGTTATACTGGTTGCTTCAGTTCCAATACCTAAAACATCTGTTCCATCTATACCCCAACTAAACAACTGTCTATTAGAATTACCTGCATTATTCATTCCAATAATACTGTAAGTATTATGTCCAACACGAATAAATCCAGCGGAAGCAGGTGTAGCAGCATCATCAGAAATAAATGTAACATTATCCACTTCATTCTCACCCATATCAATACCACCACTAAACGTGGTTCCTGCTTGATTTATTCCTGAACTATCGAATGTTGCCAAAGTGGTAGTACCTACGTTAATCTTAATCGGTCTTGCGGTTCCAGTTCCACCTTTTCCACTGTAAAGAACCCATTCACCACCTGCCGTCAAATCGTTAGCGATTTCCAAAGCTTCAAAATTTGTGGTAAGGTCAGTTGTTCTATATAACACCAAAGAGCTCATAACGCCACCTGCACCACTACCATTTCCAACAAGAGCTAATCTCCCAACGTCATTTGTTTCCTGTGTAGTTATTACCAACGCATTTTGGGCAGGAACCGCCTGTGTTGTTGTGGATGCTTCTTGTAATTCCAGATTGGTTGATGCAATAGCATTACCACCAATATTTAATCCTGAATGAGTTATATCTGACCAAGTTGCGGTTGCTGTCGCACCATTACCAATCCGTAACCGTTCCGTATCAACTCCACTACTTGGCGTATATATCATAAGAGCATTTGCGGTATCTTGTTTAGACACAATCAACATATTCCCATCAGCAGGTCCTTGTAATAATAAATTATTTGTAATGGAATTTCCACCCATATCCAAACCGCCTGCAGTCAATGTTGCCTCAGCTACTCCACCTATAGCAAACTTTAATGAATCATCCGAATTAGCATAAATTCCAGAGTTGCCGTCTGAATCAAAGTATACTGCTCTATAAGTAGATCCCATAAAGATGTCTCC
>Ga0187833_10000109_pt1 | contig 85186 bp, 87 predicted proteins | sample ETNtaG_37_FD_167968 | JGI IMG/M metagenome (GOLD analysis project Ga0187833, IMG submission 167968) | Marine microbial and viral communities from oxygen minimum zone, Eastern Pacific Ocean - ETNP2014_SV_400_PacBio MetaG (Illumina Assembly) | ecosystem: Environmental > Aquatic > Marine > Hypoxic... | reverse complement strand
AAGCTCAAAACTTATCTGTTCTGCAAGAACAGAAGTTTATTGCAGAGCAATATTACATAATATTTTTTTAAGAATTATTCAAGTCTTGGGACAGACCATCAATAAAAGCAATTAATTTAAACAAGCAATTCTTCTTAGATTAACATGAAACTAATCCTAATAAGACATGGTCAGACAGTAGAAAATCAGAAAAAGATAATGCAAGGACACATGGAAGGAACATTGTCTAAAGAAGGTATTGTGCAGACTGAAAAAGTCGGGCTACGGTTAAAAGACGAAAAGATTGATGCAATCTATTCAAGTGACCTTATAAGAGCAGCTGAAACTGCTAAAGCTATTGCTAAGTATCATTCCTCAACACCATTATATTTCACAAAGGAATTAAGGGAAGGTAATAAAGGAAGCATCACTGGTAAGAAAGTTAGTGAAGTTGACTGGGATAATCTTCCAAATGATATAGAGACAAAAGAAGAGATGCAGATAAGAATAAAAAGATTATTGGATAAAGTATATGAAAAGCATTCTGATGATACTGTTGTGTTTGTAGGTCACAGCGGGATAAATAAAGCGTTTATCACATTGATGCTTAACAAGCCTGCTGAATACGCAAGCGAGATACATGGTATAATAAATACATCACTATGCATATTTGAGATTAACGATAATGAAAATACCGTTAAGTTAATGAACTGTGCAAAGCATCTCGAAAATTAAAGATATTTTCTGCAGGCCATGATATTTCCTGGCTCACCTTGTTTTCTATAATAACTAGATAATTGTCTCTTATTTCCTGCACCGCTTGCTTTTATGTCTTCAAGAAGTCCTCTCCTTACTTTCAGTGCATTTGGTAGAGTTGATTTCGATTCTTCATAGAAAGCAAGACATTTGTCTAAGTCAGGCCTCAATAAGAGTTCATCTGTGCCTTGCCCAATCCCAGCATATACTGTTTTTCTTTCTTCTAAAGTTGGAACAAGTTCCCTGTAATCTGATGTACCTTTCTTTGCAAGATCTATTAATATCTTAGCTGTCCTTGCGCCAAATTCTCTTGTTGTAGCTACTTTGTCACTTAAGATATCTTCAGCCTTATCAGGATCGTAAACTCCATCAGTAAAGAATGTGTCTTCAAATTTCTGCTCAAATTGATTATATCTTGCTTCAAGTCGTTCATAAAAGTCCAGTGCAACATCGGCAATATCATCTATAGCACCTTGCGCTCTATCTCCTGCATCTGTTAGAATTCCGCTGATTCCTCCTCTTTTTTCAACAGAATCAGCTACTCTCCCTGCAACACTTTCAAGATCATCTTTCACGTTCATTTTAATACCTCCTCAAGAATTTTAATTGATATTTTAGTTATAATTCAGTCAAATTATTTAAATTATTTGGGTAAAATAGCATGTAGATTAACAGATGTGAGAAATCTTGTTTTATAGAATGACCTATTCTTTGAATTGTTAAAACTCCGCACCAACCACCAGTGAACATGTCGGGAATGAAACATTCCTGATTATCTTACAAATTCTTGAATTTGAAAGACACCAATGAAATTGTCGTATTAAATTATGATTCTCACAGGACATCAATGTCTAGTGACCTATAACACTTGAATCTTACCAGTATAGATACTACATTAGCCTAACCACAAGCACTGGACATCTGTTGCCGTGAAGTATATAAATAAAATCATTTATAATAGTTTCAAGCTAAGGAGAAAATTGTGATTTAAAATGAATTTAAAAAATAAAGATCAAGAATTCAAGATTGATGAGAACATAGCATATTTCATAGGAGTTCTTCATTCAGATGGATGTATTTATGTATTTAATGACAAAAAACGTAATAGAAAGCAGATTAGATTAAATCTTACAGTAGGTAATAAATCTATCCCCATGGCTTTAAAATTTAAGAATATCTTAAAGGATTATTTTAGTAAAACAGTAAATCTACGTAAAGTTCCTAATAAGAGTTCGTATGTAATTCAAACTTCAATAAATAGAGTGTGGCATATTTTCCAAGGATGGAACTCTGAGAAAGTCCCTAAAGAAATTAAAAAAAACTATATTCTATTTGGAGCTTATCTAGCTGGCTTAGTAGATGGTGATGGACATATAAAAATGAAATATAATAAAGACAGGATAATCCCTCAGTGTATGATTAGAATATCAAGCGACCACCCATTAAAAGAAATAAAGTATATTATAGAAAATTGTATGAGTTGTAAAGTTCATTTTGAATATAAAAAAGGAACTAAAGGAGTAGATACTTGTTTTTACATTTCAAAGAAGAATATTGACTTTATAGAAAATTATGTTTATCCTTATATTACTCTTCCGTATAAGATAAAACGGCTTGAAGGATTCTTTAGGATTAAAAAAATGAGCCTGCCCGGAGTTTCTGAATGATGAGTAACCTCACAAATCTTTCGAACCGGAATTAAGTGGTCCGAAGCCACTTGTGCTATCCATTACACTACAGGCCCATATGAATGAAAATAATATGATTATGGTATATAAATCTTGTCAATGATTTAAGAAAGCCGTGTTTCTCTGTCAAAATCTCCTACTTTATAGCTGCCTAACCTGTCTGCTATGTGATCATAGATAACAAAATTATGAACATCCTGAAGTAAACCTAACTCATCTCTTTTTTCTAATGCATAATTCCATGCACTGTTTTCCAGTAGTCTGTCAAAGCCTTTCTTTGTTAATAGATCCTTAAAATATTTATGTGTCTGTGCTAATCTTTCAGTAAGCCTTCCTGTGATGAGTGGTACAGTAGGAAGAGACTTCCTTCTTGAATATTGATCAATATGTTGGTCTAATACAGGGTTCGAAGAAGTACCATTGAGTAAACTTTCAAGAGTAAGATAATCATGTGCATGACCAATTTCATGGAGTATATCTATTACCCTTACTTCATCTTGAAGATGTGGTATGCTCGCCTGAACTTCAGGATATCTATTGAGACCTTCCCCTGCTTCCTGAAGACTGAACTTTGAACCACTTTCTACTGGAACAAATCTGAAACCATTACCTAGTAAATGATTAAAACCTGTTGAATGACCATTGTTATAAGTAAATTTGAAACTTTTCTTGCGCCCACCTAAGGGAGTGTAATCTAATGAATTTCCTGAAGTGTAATTGATTCTTCCTCTATTCCTTACCTCAATAGTAGGGTTTAGATTCGCGATAACTCTTTTTTCAATGGATTCATAACTCATAATGATTATTATACTAAATTTTCTTTTAAAAAGTTTTCTGAGGGTAATATTCCTATATGAATTTAACATAACATTTTTATTTGATTAAAGAAATATAACTTTTCATGATAAAACCGTTTACATCAGAATCAGTGACAGAGGGTCATCCTGATAAATTATGTGACTTGTTCTCAGATGCTATCTTAGATGAGATTCTTAGGCAAGATCCATCTGCAAGAGTTGCCATTGATACTTACATAATAAGCGACATTGCTTTGGTTGGAGGGCAGGTGACTACAAGCGCTGAATATGATGCTGCAGAGATCGTAAGAAGCATTCTATCTTTTGTAGGATATAATGAACATAATTATATGGACCTTGAACAGTTAAATGTAATTAAAAAGATATCTGAACAATCAAAAGATATATCACTTGGTGTTACTGAAGGAACCGGAATTGATAAACATCTTGGTGCAGGTGACCAGGGAATGATGTTTGGATATGCATGCAACCAGACAGATGAAATGATGCCATTACCAATTGTCCTTGCCCATGAACTCTCTAAGAGACTTACTACTGTTCGAAAAGATGGTGTCTTGGATTATCTAAGGCCAGATGGCAAGAGCCAGGTCACTGTTGAATATGAAAATGGCAAGGTTATTCGTGTTAGTGATGTGATTGTTTCTTCACAGCATGATGATGGAGTTGAACATTCAAGGATCCAGAAAGATATTTATGAACAAGTCATAAGACCTGTATGTGTAGATTATTTTGACAGTAATACTAAAATTCATGTCAATCCAACAGGAAGGTTTGTAGAAGGAGGACCAATCGCTGATGCAGGTCTGACTGGGAGAAAGATTATTGTTGATACCTATGGAGGTTATGCGCCTCATGGTGGAGGTTGTTTCTCTGGGAAAGACCCAACCAAGGTTGATCGGTCAGGCGCTTACATGGCGCGTTTCATTGCAAAGAATATTGTTGCAAATGGACTTGCTAACGAATGTGAAATTGAAGTGGCTTACGCTATAGGGGAACCTGAACCTACTTCTGTTGGTTTCACAAAACTAGTCAATAATATAGTAAGTGAAGGATCACTAGGAGAAATAGTGAGAGATAATTTTGATCTTACTCCTGCAGGGATAATTGAATCACTTGATCTTCGAAAACCAATTTATTTTCCTACTGCCTCTTATGGTGCTTTTGGAAGGAATGATCTTGATCTTCCTTGGGAAAGGATTATTGACCTAACCTAACAAGATTTATAAGATTAATAGCTAATTCTATAGCCTAATGCAGGAAAGACCAAAGTTTGTTGAATTAAGGGATAAAGCACGCAAACATGAAGTCATAAAAGATTTCAAAAGAGCAGTGCGTATGTTTGAGCGGCAACTTGATTCAGGGACTGCCATAGGTAATAATAAAATTAAGTTATATCAGGCCTATGATGATGCTGTGGGTGTTCTGGCACAGGGAGAAGTTCATTATCTAAAAGATGATGACAGTGCCGAAGAAAGTCTTGAAGCTGTTGTTAAGTTCACATATCAGAGAGTTGAGATATTATTAAATGGTATTGGCAGTTTTGAAGAAAGTGAGCCGAAAAAAGCTTATTCTTATTATAAAAGAGCCAGTTTAATAGTAAATACACTTGAAGCAAGACTTGATCCTGTAATTGTAAAAGAACTAAAGATTGGACTTGCTGAGTACATAATACCAAGACATCTTGATTTATTAGAAGGAAACTTTAATCAGGAAAAATTGGATCATGTTGTTTCTGAGATAACGCATTATAGGAAAAAAGGAGTTGAAGTCAGAGATTATGTAGTAAGGTTAACTAATATCATGAGAAGTAATAATTAAATTTGTTCTGACCATGCTTTGACATAATCATTTATTGTTTGGTATTCTTCTTTTGAGAAGTCTGCGGTGATGGTTGTTGATGAATTTGGATTTCTTATTATCTCTAGACCGCCGAAAGGTTTTCTTTTTAATGTTGTATGATATGAAGGTCTATAAGAGAATCCTAGTGTGACATCTTGTAAAGTTAGAAGGTCTTCAAAAGGTATGAAGTATGGGTGAAGTACGCCTCCATCTTCACCGAAATAGAGCCTGTTACCATCCATGTGGACTTCCATCTCAGCTTTTCCCTGAACATTCATTGTTCCTTCCTGAAACTCAACCCAAATGTTATCTTCTGGTCCTAAGGTAATATCTATGCTCATGAGTTTTTTATTGATAGAAGTAGTATTTATTTGTTGTCTTTTGAACACAGTTTGATTCCTTCTCTGGTTGACATCACATTTGGTTTAAAATCTGGTTTAGGTGCGTTCATTAAGGTTATCTTTTCTATGTCTAGTTTAGGCAAGTTAATCTCTAACAAAGGATTTGCCAGTTCATTTCCTTTAACTACAGGAATATCATCATGATTAAATGCGCTTCTGACAATGTCATCATAATACTTCAGTGGGTCTATACTAGTGATTAGTTCAGCGTGTTTAACCATTCTATTGAAATGGTCAATACTATCATTAAGCGGTGACTTGCTCAGCATAATCTCTTCTCCCTTTACCCAGTTGATTTCCATAATGATAGATAAATGATAACAGGTATATTAAGGTTTTGGGTGTTAGGTTAAATAAATGGATTATAACATATTCTAAAATATATAATGCACCAATTAATTGTTATGGAGTATGGTAATATTTAAAAATGATTAAACCAATTTCACTATTCTGAAATGATAAGGGGGCGATTAGATGAGTAAAATAAAGAGTGTTAGAAATAGATTTAGTTCTAGATTAATATTGCAGATTGTGTTTGTCCTTATCATTATCATGTTCGCAAGTAGCGTTAGCGCTGAAGATTTAACAGTATGTGCAAGTGGATGTAACAGCACAACAATACAAGGTGCAATTGACATTGCAAGTAATGTTGATGTTACATTAACTGCTACTGTATCAAAGAGTGGACATGAATCTACACAGATTAGCTCAATATCAGTTACTGTTGCACAAGGAGCTGAATCAGATGAACAAGCTGTTGTGGATGCAAAAGATGTTTTGACCTATGAAGTCTTACTACTAAATACAGCAAATAGTGACAAGAATAATATAACTAAAAACATTAACCTAAGTAAAAAAGGACTTAATAAAGCAACAATCGGTTGGTTATCTAACAACCCAACTGTAATAAGTTCAACTGGTATTGTATCACGACCATTTACTACAACAAATACAACCGTAACCTTAACAGCGACAATATCAAGAGGCGATGTAAGCAATTCTAGTCAATTCACATTCATTGTACCAGGAACGCAAGATTCTGACGAAGATGCAGTTGCAAAAGGAAAAATTGCTTTGACCGATTCAGTAATTTTGAATGGTAATGCGGATAAGGACAGTATATTGAGTGACGTTTACTTACCATCAATAGTGAATAATGTAAATATAATATGGGACTCAACAGATAACTCAACGGTAAATTCAACTGATGGAGCTGTAACAAGACCAGAAGTAGACACAGAAGTAACGATTACAGCCATATTAACAAGCAATGCTATAACTGGCACAAAGACATTCTTACTGACAGTTAAACAAAGACCAGCAGTAGCTGATGCAGGTGGAAAGGTAGAAGTGTCAACAGATGATACAGAGATAATGATAGATACATCAAATGCCGATAGTATTTCATCAATCTCGGTACCATCTACTGTTGCAGAAGATGAGATAGTTACTTTAAACTTAAAAGCATTAAAGACAGGGAATAATATTACATTAGGTTCAAACGTATTGAATCTATCAAGAGCAACAGACACTGTAACATATGATGTTGTTATTCCAGCTGGGACAGTAATAAGCGGTTCTGACACATGGAATGGTTTAATCAGTCTTCCTGCTATCAAAGCTATATCCGAAGTGACTGCAACAGCTACATCAGGATTTACTGTATCAACTGACAAAGTAATTGAAGTAGGTGCAACAACACCATTGAATTTCACAAAAGCAGTAACATTAACAATCCCTGGCATGGCTAGTAGTAAAGCAGGTTACACAGATGCAGATGGGATTTTTCACACAATACCTTCATGTACTGTAGACCAGGCAAATGATCCTAGTAGTGAATTACCAGTAGCAGGTGATTGTTACACAACATCTGGAAGCGACTTAATAATCTATACAAAGCACTTCACAAAGTTCGCTGCTTATACTGAGACAGCTATACCAGAAGCACCACCAGAAGAAAACGGTGGCGGTGGTGGAGGAGGCGGAAGCTATGTTCGACCAAAACCTGTAGAGGAAGTTGAAGAAGTAGTTGAAGAGATTGTAGAAGAGCCTGAAGAAGTGGAAGAAGACGAACTTGATATTGTTGAAGAGGCTGAAATAGTTCAGGAGACTGAAGAACAAATATCAGGACTTAGTGCAATCACAGGACAGGTTGTTAGCGTACTTACTAGTGAGACAACAAAAAAGAGTGTTGGACCTTTAGTTGTGTTATTAATAGTAATAGGTGGCCTGGTAGGATATCTAAAACTCCATGGAGGAGCTCCTGGTGCAGATAACTTTACCAGAGCAGCCAATATGCATAAGAGAGCAGAACAATACTATCGAAAAGGAGATCCCGAAAAAGCAGAGAAACTCTATAAGAAAGCGCAGATTATCAGAGAGCAGGGAGAAAGGAGATTCGAGAGGTAAACAAAATGGAATGGTATGAAGAACTTGACTTTGAAGAGAATCCGTTTGACATAAACTCATTGGAATCTGAATTCGAACTGATTGGAAGAGATGAGGAAGCAAAAGAAGCGCTTTACATGATTGCATCCGGTAATATGTTTGTGGTTGAAGGGAAGACAGGGACTGGCAAGACTGCATTATTGAAATATGTAATTGACAACTTCAAAGGAGAAGGCAAGGTTGTGCATATTGATGGCAATAAGATCAGCAAGAAGTTTGACATAAAGAAGCTTCTTAAGAAAAAAGGTATGATTCTTTTGATGGATAATGTACAGTATCTGTCAAAGAAGAACAACCAGAAGATCAAGTATTTCTATGACGAAGATTTGATCAAGTCTGTTGTATTCACAACAACTGACTTCAGTCTTGTTAATTTTACAGATGCTATCAAAGATAGGATTGGTAAGAACATAATAAAACTTAAAGATATTAAAGAAGCTGATGCACTTGAGATTATAAAGAGCAGATTAGGTGACAAAGAGATATTGCCTGAAGATGTTCTTAAAGAACTGTTCAAGAAATCAAAGAACATAAAAGAGTTCATCACAGGATGCAGTAATTTATGTGATTATGTAGTGAAATCAGAAGATGAAGTTGCAAGGAAAGAAGATATTGAACATATATCAATGAGCTCTGAAGAAGAAGCTACAGAAGCAGACCTTTGTCCTGAATGCAGTGATAAATTAATCAAGATAGGAGATAACTGGAGATGCGAAGAATGTGATAAGTTCTGCACAGGCTGTGGCACTTTGGTTGAAGAAGAGGACGATGTATGCCCAGAATGTGATAAAGAAATAGTAGGAGGTGCAGAATGAAAAAACTAACTTGGTTCCATGAACTTGGTTTCTATAACAATCCGTTCAGCATAAAACCTGCTGCGTTCCATAATGAACTGATGGGATATGAAAAGCTTGTTGAAGAGATAAACGACAAAGTAAATAATTATAGCATGCTGTTGATCTATGGTGAATATGGTACTGGTAAGACAACAATATTAAAAGAAGTGATCAATGAGTTTAGAGGGCAAAGAAAGGTCATCTATTATAACTGCAACCAGGACGAAACAACGATAGATTTTGATAAACTATTGATTAACGCTGGTGGTTTCTTCAGCAGACTCTTTAGGATAAGAAAGAATAACATGATAATGATGCTGGATGAAGCACAGGATATGAACAAGAAAGATATCAAGAAATCTAAAGAATACTTTGATGAAGGATATTTCAAGTCAGTTGTATTTGTCAGCAAGATTGAAGATCTAAAGCACATAAAAGAGATTGAAGAATTGGTTGGTGACAACAAATTCAAATTAGGTGAGATAAGCAAAACAGATGCTATAAGACTAGTAAGGAAAAGGATAGGTGATATGGAGTTCTTGCAGGATAAGATAATCACCAAAATATTCACCAAGAACAAGAATCCAAGGAATTTCCTGAAAAACTGTGAAGAAGTATGCAGGCATGCCTTTGAAGAAGGATCAACTGAAGTTACAGATGAGCATGTGAAGATATTGAATAAAAAATAATCAAATCATAATCTTCAACATATCAATCATCCTATGGCTGTAACCAAGCTCATTATCATACCAGATAACCACCTTTACCATGTTATCTATAACCTTGGTCATCTTTGAATCAAAGATTGCAGAGTGTGGATTACTAAGGATATCTGTTGACACAAGTTCTTCTTCACTATACTGAATGATTCTCTTGAATTTTCCATCAGCCGCTTTCTTGATTTCTTTATTAACTTCTTCAACTGTTAATAGTTTACTTGTTTCACCAACAAAGTCGGTCACAGAACCGCATGGAGTAGGTACTCTTATTGCAATTCCATCTAACTTGCCTTTCAATTCAGGAATTGTTAATGTAACAGCCTTTGCAGCACCTGTCGTTGTAGGGATTATATTAAGCGCAGCAGCTCTCGCTCTTCGTAGATCCTTATGAGGAGCATCTACAAGGCGTTGATCTGCTGTATAACTATGGATCGTTGTCATGAAACCTTTTATGATATGAAATCTGTCATGCAATACTTTAATAATTGGCGCCAAGCAATTTGTTGTACAGGAAGCGTTTGAGATAATATGATCCTTATATCTGTCATATGTATCATCATTGACACCCATTACAATTGTCTTGATAAATTTCTCACCTTTTGAAGGGGCGGACAGTACAACTTTCTTTGCGCCTGCTTTTAGATGTAATGATGCTAAATCTTTACTACAAAATATGCCTGTGCTCTCAACAACAATATCAATCTTATTCCTTCCCCATGGTAGCTTAGTTGGGTCTTTCTCAGAGAATACTTTTATTCTTCTACCGTTAATCTTAAGGTCACCGTCTTTTGTGACTTCAACTTTTTCATCCCATGGACCATAAACTGAATCGTGTTTGAGTAAATGCGCTAATGTCTCTGCATCAGCTAAGTCGTTGACTGCAACAAATTTAATCCTTTTCTCGTGAATCCCTGCTTTAAGAACTAGCCTCCCTATTCTGCCAAGTCCATTAATAGCAACTCTAACCAACATAACCACCTCTTTTTATAATATCCTTTATTTTTTTGTATTTAAAACTTTCTATATTGTTTATAAGAATTAGATTGCTGAGATTATTTCTTTGAATTTCTTATTAAATTCTTTAGAAGAAGCTTCGATTTTTGCCATAGAATCATCTATCTTTTTCTTATTATTATCCAATAATATCTTAAATTGTTCTTCAGTCATTTTAACACTTATAATCATTATTATTCTAAGAGATATATAAATTTATCTATTCAATCTATTTTCTCTTAATCTTTCATAAGCTACTATAACTTCATTATAATCATTTACCATTTGTCCTGACTCTAATTTAATAAAATCATTTTCATTCTTCATTTCAATAACTTTGTCCTCAAGAATCTTCATTCTAGATTCCATTAAGACTTTATGCAATGCAAAAGTAAATAATACTAATAATGCAAAATAACTTACTCTTGATAAACCTAATCTACCTTTAGCACCCCAATAAACTAACATTGCTTGTTCTAGTGTATATATTAAAATAAATAAGATCTCAAACACGGTTCGATTATGAAATGCAAATAATCTTAATTCATTCCAATTTTTAGTTAACCAACGGAAAAAGTAACCTAATAATGTGACCTTTACTCTTCTTGTGTTTATGTTCTTATTCCCCATATAAATCACAAAATGATTATAGAACTCTTTTTAAAAGTAAAGGTATAGCTTTTCTTTTAAATATTTTATGTGAATTAAATAATGCTAACTTAAAACGTCCTATAATTTCAAGGTAGAAGTTAGGGATGAGAAAATGAGCATTGATTTATTTTATTTATTTACGTAATTTAAAATTAAAAATAATAATTAATCCTCATCCACAGCAAGAAAGGTTCTACCAAGAAAACAAACAATCACATAAAGCCGTTAAAGAACAGCAACATAATGAATACTGTATAAAGGATAAGGAATATCGTACCTTCTATGCGTTTAATCTGCCAATAACTTTTGATAAACACTAATAGAAGGATACTCATTAGTATCATGAATGGTCCTGTAAATACAATTGTTGAAGATATTACTTTCAATGGAAGAATCAGTGCTGAGACTCCGGTAACAAGTAATATGTTTGCAATGTTTGAACCAATTATATTACCTACAACAATATTACCATAACCTTTTCTTGCTGCTGAGATTGAGACGCTAAGTTCTGGTAATGAAGTGCCTAAAGCTACGATACTTACTCCTATAAGAGTATCAGAAACATTGAAAGCACTTGCAAAGTATATGGCTCCTTCAACCAGATATTTCGCACCAAAAACAATCGCTATACCGCTGATAACAATTGTCAAATAATCTTTATAGATTCCTGCCTTAAACAATTCCTTGACCTCTTTTTTCTCAACAGGACTTACTTTTTCTTTCTTTAGTTTATGATCATTCTTTTTTTGATAACGGATACCGGCAAGGATTCTACTATGAACTGTTAAAAGATATTTGAACCTGAAAAAGTATCTGATGAATTCTCTGAAATGTGATTCATCCTCTTCTTTTGCTTCAACCTCAAACAAGAAGACAATATAAGCAAAATAAAATAGTAAAAACACTCCAGCTTCTATTCTAGATATACTGTTATTTAACATAAATATATAGAAAACAACTGTTACAAATATCATGATATAGCCGTCTCTTTTTAGCATGTGCTCTTTTGTTTTTATTGCAGTTATTGTTGCAGCTATACCAACAATAAGACCAATGTTAGCGATATTAGAACCAATTACATTCCCAATAATTAGTCCACTGTGCTGTTTAAGAGACGCTATTACAGATGAAGCAAGCTCAGGAATAGATGTACCTAAAGCAACCAATGTAAGACCAATAACCAATTCAGAAACGCCTAACTTCTTAGCGATCGATGCGCTTGCTTCTACAAAGAAATCAGAACCCTTGATTAGCAAAACAAGCCCAACAAGGAATAATATTATGTTTATTAACATTTAACTTCGTTGATTAGTTTTCCTTTAGTAAATGATACTATGTTATCAAGCATAGTGTTTATTATCCTCAGCAATGCCTCTTTTGTGTAGAATGCTGAATGAGGAGTAACGATGACATTATCTCTTTCCAAAAGAATATTATTCGCAAGCACTGTTCTTAGATCACAAGATTTTCTGAGTTCTTTTGAAAGCAATTGTTTTTCTTCAAGGATATAACATTCGTCTTCTAATACATCAAGACCAGCTCCAGCGACTATGCCTCTATCAAGTGCATATATCAATGCATCTGTGTCAATTAAACCACCGCGAGAAGTATTAATTAATATAGCTCCTTTCTTGATCTTCTTAACATTATTCTTATTGATAAGATGATGAGTGTGTTTATTATAAGGAACATGAATTGAGATAAAATCAGAGTTCTTCAAGACATTATCCATTGAAGTATATTCAAAACCAGTCTTTTTTGCAAGCTTTTGATCTTTAATAAGGTCATAAACAATTACTTTCATGTTAAATCCTCTAGCTATCTTAGCAACATTGATACCGATATGACCACAGCCAAGAAGACCTATTGTTTTGCCATCTAGATCTCTGCCCATCAATCCTTCCAGCCTAAAGTCACCTTTTCGGGTATGTTCAACTGACTTAAGTATATTCTTTTCAATCGCGAGCATAAGTGCAAATGTATGCTCTGCAACAGTCCTCTCACCATAGTTAGGCACATTACTTACCTTGATTCCTTTAGCTTTACATTCCTTTAAATCAATATGGTCAAAACCAGTTGACATTGTAGCAATGAATTTTAATTTAGGAAGTCTGTTAATCACCATCTTATTGACCTGAGAAAATGTGAACACAACCAAGATATCAATGTCCTTAATATCTTTAAGGTTCTGTATCTTTAGCGGTTTATCAAAGAATGTTAATTTATTATTCTTTAATCTAGCTTTAATATGCAGTTTGTCTTTCTCGTTTACTTCAAAGAGAGCTATTTTTGCCATAATCAAAAAAAACAGAATAATAGATTTAAATAATTTTTGTTATTTAAAATGTTAGAGATTATAAGGTTCAAGAGAATAGTTTCTTCCTTTTCTAACAATCTCTACAGGAAAATCATTGCCAAGACGACTCTTTAATTGATTATAAGTCCATTTCAATTGTGTTTCTTCACCATGCGCAATATAGACACCTTTCCTTGGTCTAATATGATTAATAACATGATCAACACATTCTTTTCCGTCTGCGTGCCCACCGTAACTATGCATCCTCACAACTTCTGCATTACGTTTATACTCAACACCTTCAATTTTAATAGTATCATGACCCTGCTCAAGCTGCCATCCAATAGAACCTGGCTTTTGCCAGCCAGTAATGATTAATTTTGCATCATCTCTTTCTATATGACTCTGAAGATGTCTTACTATCCTTCCCATGAACCACATACCTGAAGCTGAAACAATTGCATAAGGTCCGCTCTCAAGATTGTCCAATTGTTCAGAATATTTCTTTGCTTTGTTACTTACTTTATCAAGTATTGGAAAATTAAATGGATTATTTCTTCTATCTGTAAAATCTTTTCTTGCCTGTTCATCAAAGCATTCAGGGTGTCTGCTTATCACGCTATTGATGTTCTGCGCACTTGGACTGTCAAGATAGATTCTAAAATCTCCTAGCTTATCCTGATTTTTATTATATATCCAAAACAGGTCACTCAGAATCTGATGTGTTCTCATTATCGCGAAAGCACCAATCAAAATCCTTTCTTTCTTCTCCACAGATTTCAAGACAATCTCTTCAAGCTCTACTCTTGATTGTTCTCTGCTTTCATGTGTGTTGCCCCCGTAAGTTGATTCTATTAGTGCATAATCAATATCATCAGGGAATTGCGTATGAGGTGGATTAATAAGTGGAACATCTGTCTGGCTTCTTCCAAGGTCGATAGCAGTTAACAGTTTAATGACTTTTCCTCGATCATTAAAAGAATAAAGTACCTGGGAAGAACCGATTATATGCCCTGCACCATAAAACGTAGCATCAATACTTTCGCTTAATCCAACCCTATGACCATATTTCATGTTTTCAAAGACCATCATCATCTCCTTGACATCATTATTAGTAATCAATGGCTTGGGAACCTTAGCTCCTTCTGCACGAGATTTGCCTTTTAACTGTTGAAAATATTTATAATTATCAAAGCTGATCATTCCATTCAACTGATGCTTGATTATCTCCATTGTAACTTCGCTCGCAAAACAAGAACCTATATATCCGTTAGCAATAAGTTTAGGGATATCACCTATATGGTCAAAGTGAGCATGACTAAATACAATTGCATCAATATTATCAACTCTGAATGGAAGTTCTTTTCTTTCAGCTACGCTTAAGTGATCATTGTCTTCCATATTGCTGCCACAGTCATGTAATATTTTCTCAAAACCACCGTTTGGTTTCTTCAGAAGAAGAATATGTTTGGAGCCAGCCACTTCTTCAACTCCTCCAAATCCTTGATAATACAGACCAGGTTCAGAAACCATTTTATTTATACTCACCAACAAGCTTGCTTGCACCTACTCTGAATTCATGATGCCTATATTTCTGTGTTGCTTCATAGAAACTTATTGCCTGTTCAACAGTATGAACTCCACCTGATGCCTTGATACCTACGTTTGAACCGACCATTCCACTCATCAATTCTAAATCGCTCGCGTTTGCGCCGCTTACTCCAAAACCAGTTGAAGTTTTTACAAAACCTGCACCAACTGCATCTGCAATAACACATGCGGTTAACTTCTCATTATGAGTAAGATAACCTGTTTCGATTATAACCTTACTTTCTATATGTCTACCACACATATCAACTACAGCTTTAATGTCATCTCTTACTTGTACATAATTACCGCTTTTCATAGCGCCTAAATCAATTACCATGTCAATCTCATCAACGCCTACAGATATTGCCTTTTCTGCTTCTTTTACTTTATCAGCTGTCGTGTATTGTGATAAATTTTCAATCATCTCTTCTACAGTTGTTGTCTTTGCAGTAGGGAATCCTACAACAGACGCTACGTTAACTGCGTAGTCACCTCCATAAATCAACATATATTCAAATATATAACCATGTGCAGTCTCGACCATATCAGGCCTTACACATACAGCTCCAAAATGGTAGTCAAGTGCTTCCTGACAAAGCTCTTCAATTTCTGCTGGTATTGCGTCTAAATTAAGATTTGTATGATCAATCATTGGTGATAATTCTTCTCTTGTTAACATTTTCTATAACCTCACATGTAGTTTTTCAACATCAATATTTTTGCGATCATATTCTGAAAGTCTTTGTTCAAGGTGTGGCTTGAACATTTCCATGAATGAATCGGAATCAAGATACAACCCTGATGAAAGGTCAAAGAATGGGCTTGGATTCTCTTTTTGGTACACAACAAAAGCATCTTTACCGGTAAAGTGACCTGTCACTGTCTCAACAGTAACTCCTGCTGAAATATTTGAACCAACTGGATAATATGCAATAAGATGTGTTGCATTCCTAATAAACCAATTCAAGTCTCTATGGTTTGTCTGTTGTCTTGCAATCTTTCTCTCTCGATCATCCTTATAGGGACCCATATACATATCATTATCCCTTGGATCAATGATAGGGATTGGCATTCCATGAGCTTGTTTTCCATATTCAAGAATCATATTCTTAAATGCAGTAATCTCCTGGTTCTGTTCTTCTGTGCATTCAGTGATTGGCATCTGAAGATATATCAAAAAACTGTTATCGATAAGACTATCAACAGTCATTGGACTTTGTGTTGAAGGAAGAACATAACTAGGTTTTCCGATAACAGAAGCAAGTATCTCGGTTGTATTAACTTCAATGTTCTGCCAAAGCTCTAGGTCACCAAGATCATGGTCTTGTTTCCTGCCTTCAGGTGTGAGTATTTGTTTATCTTTGATATTTCTTGGCTGGTCTATTAAAGTAACAAATATGTCTGGGTTTATCTCAGCCAGATGTTTCCAGCTATATGCATTGACAATTGCTCCTTCCCAATAAAACTGAGTATGAGTATCAATCACAAATCGATCATAATCCGCTCTATGAGCATCAATATGATCTCTTATTAATCTGAATGCATCGTTCTGTATCTTTTCCAGATTTTTTGGAGGTTGGTTAAGTATGTTTTCTCTAGGGATAACAGGTTCTTGAGGATAATTTTGAGATAATCTATATACAAGATCACCTGTATTATACACCTTAGTTTTCTTACCAGTCTCAGATTCATATTTAGAACAGAAATCTTTACTTCCACTTCCAGAGATACCAGTCACAACAATTACTTTATTATCCATTCAAATCTACCTCCTAATAAATGATGTAAATGGATTTGAATTTATAAATATTATCTAATATTTCGGACGAATCAAAAAAGCTTAAATATTAATGATATTTAAATAAGAGAGTTATGAATTATTTGATAAAAAAAGAGGTGTTTTGGCAGTATATTCTTTCTTTAAGGAATAAGTATGATGTTATTGCGCCAGTATTAAGAAATCTGATTAAATATGATTATCTTGAAAAAGATGATAGAGTCATACTTGAAACACCAGTTTACTCTGCACGACGTTTCTTTCTTCCTGATAAAGAAGTTCTTTTTAATTTTGAAGATAATAAGATTAAGAAAGAGAACAAGCTTGAGAAAAAACGTATAATGTTCATGGCAAGAACAGATGTTAGTTGTTTGTATAAAGTTGGATTATTATTTCTAAGCGAACCACAAGATCCTTATTTCAAAGATAAGGTTGACAACACATTAATAATTGAACTGCCTATAACACCCTCAAAGAGTAGTTTTTTCTCGTCAATGAACCTGAGAGATTATTATGATATCAAGATAATGGAACATGATAAAGATTTCTATGTCAAGGTAAGGACAGAAAAAGGAAGATCAATAATTAATAATAAGTTCAAGAAGACAAAGTTAGAGTTAGAAGATAATACCCAATCAGGTAGATTAATAGAGATCAAGAAGTTTGAAGAACATGCTGATGTGTTCAACAGTCCTGTCTGGAAGAAATGGACAGATAAATGCCTCAGCTGCGGTGCATGCACAATTGCATGTACAACCTGCCTTTGTTTTCGAATTGAGGATAAGTTAGACCTGCCAATCAATAAAGGTTCAAGGATAAGGAATATATCAAGCTGCCAGTTAAGGAATTTCAGTGAGGTCGCTGGAGGGTTTGCATTTCGTGATGAACGAGAGAGAAGATTCAAGCATAGAATCCTGCATAAGCTTAGATATTTCAAGGAAAAGTTTGGTGAGCACATGTGTAGCGGATGCGGAAGATGTATTGATGTGTGCCCAACTGGTATTGACATGGTGAAGATTGTTGAAGAGATCAATCGAAGCAAAGTGACTGAGTTCATGTCACCAAAAGATAAGATTAAGGTGAATCAATGAGTCCGTATATTCCAAAAAAAGCTAAGATAATAGATGTAAGAGATGAAACCCCTGATATTAAATTCATAAGAGTAAAACATGGTATAAAACATGACCCAGGGCAATTTATCGAATTATCTATATTAGGTTATGGTGAGATCACTTTAGGAATAACGTCTCACTCAGATAAGCACTTAGATCTTTATGTAAGGAACGTAGGTAACACGACAAACGCACTTCATAATCTCAAGAAAGGAAATGATGTTTTCATAAGAGGACCTTACGGCAAAGGTTTTCCGATGAAAAAAATGAAAGGGAAAAGTCTTGTCATAATAGGCGGTGGCACAGGAGTAGTCCCATTAAAATCTGTGATAGAATATGTAAAAAAAGACAGATATAATTATCATGGTGTCAACATATATCTTGGGTTCAGAGATTATGAAAATATAATATTTAAGAAAGAGATAAAAGAATTATCTAAAAAGTTTAATCTAAAAATAACACTTGACAAGAAAGATAAAAGATGGAGCGGAAGTGTTGGTCAGATAACCAAGCTAATAGAAAAAGCAAAGATAGATGAAGGTTCAAAGATTTTGTTATGCGGCCCGCCGATAATGATGAAGTTTGTTATTGAGACTTTGCATAATAAAGGGATTAAAGATAATGACATATATGTATCATATGAGCGGATGATGAGCTGCGGGATTGGTAAATGCGGACATTGTATGATAAAAGGAATTTATGTCTGCAAAGACGGACCAGTGTTCAGGTATGATTATGCAAAAGATTTGATTGATTGAAAGATGGTAGAATTAAAATGAATCTTGAAAAAAAAATAAATTTTCAATGCTCATCTTTAATTAGGAAGGTTCTACCAAATAAAGGTAGAAGTCAAGGAAAAAAAAGAGCATGGATTATTTTTAATTTAAAGAAAGTTCAACAAATAAAAAAACAATGAAAAAGAAAGAAAAGATCAAAGTTGGTATGTTCTCACTTACATCCTGTGCAGGATGTCAGTTAGCTATGCTTAACCTTGACAAGACTTTCTTTGATATACTTGATAATGTTGAATTCACTAATTTTAAGATGTTGAAAGAAGAGAATGATAAAGGTCCTTTTGATATTGCAATAATAGAAGGAAGCGCGACAACAAGAGAAGAGATAAAAGAATTAAGAAAGATAGAGAAAGTTTCTAAGTTTATCATCGCATTTGGTGCATGCGCAACCTTTGGTGGTATCCCTGCAATAAAAGATTTTTATCATGATAGGATCATTGAAAGAGAAGTGTATGGTCATGTCCAGAAATTATCTTCAGTAAGAATTCATGGGATTGGTCAATACATTAAAGTTGATTATTACATGCGCGGATGCCCAATACACAAAGAAGAGTTTTTCAGAGTCATTAAAGATATGATTGCTGGTAAAAAGCCAGTGAACATAACTGACCCAGTATGTGTAGAATGCAGACTTAAAGAAAATGCATGTCTGTTACAACAAGGAAAACCTTGTATGGGACCAATTACATACGGTGGCTGTGATGCATTATGCACCAGTGTATCTGTTGTATGCACAGGTTGCAATGGCCCATGTGATGATGCAAATGTTGCTGCTGAAGCTAAATTGTTCAAAGAGATGGGTATAAGTGAAGAAGACATACAAAATAAGTTCAGGACTTTTGCAGGAACATCAAAAATATTTAGAGAATACTGTAAATTGTGTAAGGTAGAATGAAAACAATAAAACTAGATCATATAGCAAAGATTGAAGGGCATGCTAAGCTTACTATTAAGATTGAAGGTGGTAAGGTTAAGAAATCACATCTAGAAATATTTGAGGGTGCCAGGTATTTTGAAGCGCTTATCAAAGGCAGGAGATATGATGAAGTTCCTTACCTGACATCAAGGATATGCGGTGTTTGTAGCCAGGCGCATCTGATGGCATCGATACTTGCAATCGAAGACGCTTTCAAGATAGTTCCAAGCGAACAAGTAAGACTTCTAAGGGAACTATTAACATTAGGAGGCATGATCCAGAGTCATGCAGTACATCTATTTTTCATGACCTTGCAGGATTATCTCGGGTTTGAAAGTGCAATCGAGATGGCAGGTAAAAGACGTGACTTAATCACACTAGGACTTAAAGTAAAATCAACCGGGACAGACATTGCAACAGTCATAGGTGGTAGAGATTATCATCCAATAACAGCAGAAGTAGGTGGATTCTCAAGGATCCCTCCTAAAAAAGAACTTGATAATCTTTTGAGTAAACTAATTAATGCAAAATCAGATTTCATAAAGACTGCAAAATTATTCTTCAAATTAGAATTTCCTATGATTGAACGATATGTTCAGCATTTTGCATTGATGAAAAGTAATAGTTATCCTGTGCTTGAAGGAAAGATATCATGCCATGGGACTTACTGTATTGAGAATAAGGATTACCTTAATTATTTCAAAGAGCACATACAAAAAGGGTCACCTGCTAAATATGTTTTATTCAAAGGCAAGCCTTTCTTTGTAGGAGCTTTAGCCAGGATGAACCTTAATTATGAATTCTTGAGCAATGATGCAACGAAATATTATGTAAAGTCAAACAATCCATATTCAAACGTGATTGCACAGGCAACTGAGATGGTGCATTTTCTTGATCGATGCATTGAAATAATAAAGCAGCTTAAGCCTGAGCAGGAAGCAGTTCCAGATATAAACCCAAAACCAGGCAGAGGAATGTCTGTTACTGAAGCCCCAAGAGGGTTGTTATTCCATGACTATGAGTTTGATATAAGAGGATATGTGAGGAAAGCGAACATCATAACACCAACTGTTCTTAATTTAAAGAATATTGAGGAAGATATTAAGATATTAATTCCAAAGATATTGCATAAAACAAAAGACCAGATCATAATGGATATTGAGAAGTTAGTTAGAGCTTATGACCCATGTATCAGCTGCAGTACACATTTCTTAGATGTTGTCTTTGAGTAATCCAATCACTTGTTCCTTCAACTGTTCTTTATTACCCTGTTGAGGAATCCCGATTATCTTCACATTATTTATCTTCTTCATCTCTTTGTAGAGTTTAAGGTAAAAACCAAGGTCGAGGTCATGCGCTGAGATTGATTTGTTGGTTCTTAGTTTATCTATATCTGTAATCAATATTGCCTTATCAATACCTCTGACAACATCAATGATGATTATATTATCAAGATTCTCATGGTTGATTAAGTTATCAGGTGTGTTACATTTGATAATCTCAAATTCTTTGATCTCATCAGTAATCTCCTTTGCAAGACTGTCGTGATGAATGAATTCGTTTCCAAAGCAGAATATCTTTGTCATTTATTCGTTAAAAGGAAATTGGCTATTTATATTTTGTCAATAAAAACAATAAATTATATAAACCTGTTTTATTTATGAGCACTCATGAAACAAAGAGGACTGTTACTGGTTTTGTTCACTGCAATTATCAGTGGGTTTTCTATCTTTGTGAACAAATTTGGAATAAGTGGCATTAATCCATACATATTTACATGGTCAAAGAATATTGTGGCAGTGATATTTCTGTTCTCAACAATAATCCTTCTAAACAAATTCAAAGAGTTAGCCAGGATCAAAGCAGCTAACTGGTTTAAACTTATAGCAATCGGGTTGATAGGAGGCAGTATACCTTTCCTACTTTTCTTTAAAGGACTTCAGATGACAGCAGCAACTAATGCTGCATTCATACACAAGACAATGTTTGTCTTTGTTATGGTCTTATCCATCCTGTTTCTAAAAGAGAAGATAAACAAAAAAGTTATCTTTGCTTCAGTAGCTGTCCTGATTGGAAACTTCTTAATCCTTAAATTAAGCTCATTTTCATTTAACCTAGGAGATATGTTGATTTTTGCAGCAACTTTGTTATGGTCTTTTGAGATCGCATTATCCAAACATACATTGAAAGAATTAAGTGGTGAGATCGTTGCATTTGGAAGAATGTTCTTTGGTTCATTATTCATATTATTATTCTTGGTATTCACAGGAAACATTAAACACGTTGTTGCATTGACAATACCTCAATTCACATGGATATTACTGACATCAGTATTCTTGTTCCTGTATCTGTTCACATTCTATAACGGACTTAAACTGGTCAAAGCACACATTGCAACTTCTGTTTTATTAATAGGTTCTGTAGTAACAACTGCATTGTCAATGTTTTATTATGGAACAAGTATCTCTCTTTCACAAGGATTCGGTTTTTTAATGTTGATCACTGGAATTATGGTAATTGTAGGTTCTGATTTTAAACATCTCTCTAAACAAATTCTCCAACGAGGATCTCTAAATGGATGGCATTGAGCTTTGTAGCAGATATTCTTTTATAACTAATAAACTTAAATTATGCGGACCTGAAGACTCGTATAAGATTTTGTTAGATTATATATTTGGTAAAGAGAAGGATAAAGAGAAAGTCAAAAATCTCCTAAAAAAGTTTGAAGGGCTTTATCCTTATCTTGAAGCGATTGGAAACAAGCATGGTCTTGATCCGTTTTCTTATGAGGTTGTTGAAGCCTACTGGCAGGGAAATGAACTCCTTGATACATTCACAAAAGATGATATGGCTAAACTAATAAATGAACTAGTCAAAAGAGGTCTTTTGAGATCATTAGCTGACAAATTAATAGAGAGATTACCAGAAGACCCAATACCATACCATATGTTTCATGCAATGTTTGTTGGTGTTGGTTCAGTGACAGGCTCTGTTGAGACCAATGTCGAAAACATGGATAAATGTAGAGCTACATGGGCTAATGTCAAGAAAGCAGAAGATAAGATTATCCTGGACTGGATGCAGTTAAAGATTGAAGATAATGAATTTAGGTTAGTGACTGTTGATAACTGGGCTAATGTTTATCAACTAGATTATGATAAGAGATTAGTTCCGGTTGCTGACAATGATTTTGTTGCGCTTCACTGGAATTATCCAGTGAAGAAACTCGAATATAAAGAAATGTGTAATCTTAGAAAATATACTCATAAAGTCATAAGAATTATGAACTCAATAAAGTCTTCCATGCATTGATACTTTCAAGTGCTTCTTTCTCAGAAATCTTTTGTACTACTAGTCCTTGCTGTACAAGGACATAATCTCCTTCTTTTATAGAATCATCATGTATTATTGCTTCACGTTGTCCTTGAACATAATCAATAATAGCTTTGCTATCTTTTATTTTCAGAACTTTACCAGGGATTGCTAAACACATTTTATTTTGTTTTTTTGTTGAGCTTTCTTTTGCTTTCGATGAACATTGATAATTTTTTGTTTCATACGTAAATAAATAAAATAAATCCATGCTCATTTTCTTTCGAATCTACTATTCTTCAAACTTTCAGTTTGTAGATTTGGAAGCTTTGCTTTCAAACTTTCATCCTTTACTTCTACCTTTTTTTGGTAGAACCTTCCTAATTAAAGATGAGCATTGAGGATTAATTATCTTTTATATTAGTAATTATTAAATTTTTCAACTTAATCATTGACAGTGACTTCTTTGATCTTGATCTCATTGCCTTCAACAATATCAGGGAAATTGTTGCAGCAACTTGGACATTCATAATGAACCAGGTCATGGCTTCTTTCAGTTATGACCGGTGCTCCTACAAAACCGCAATGGCACTTTACCATTGCACCTTTTGCTTTTACATTAACAGCCCAGCCAGTTATTGTTTCAACTGCATTCTTTATCTCATCAGTAGTTATACTAGCTAGATCACCAACTTCAAGAGAAATAGCATTAATATCACCTTTTTTTCTTGCTTCTTCAATTATCTTATGTGCATAAACCAGTTCGTGCATCTCTATCGCCTCAATTATATAATTATCATCCTACTATATAAAATTTTTTAAATAAACATTAAATCAATTAGCACGGGTGATAAAATGAAGGAATATATAATCAAACCAAATCTACAAGATATCATTTCTATAGATTTCCCAGATGCCGATTTTAGAGTTGATGAAGAGATGCTACTTTATGATGAATTTATATCATTGCTCAAAAACGGTGAAAAAACAACAACAGTTAGATATTCAAAAGGAAAGATAAGAATTCCAGGATCAAGAGTGATGCCTTTATATGAGACAAATCCTGATGATAAAGATTACAAAAAATTAATAGAAGATGTTATGGTAAATAGATTGATTATAAAGAGATATGATGAGCTTAATGAAATAGATGGTAGAAATGATGGATTTTCAGGAAGAGATGAGCTTATTGTAGCAATTGAAGGAATTTATGGAAGAATATTACCTGAAGAATTAGTATCAATATACCATATATCGTCTGTGATTAAATAGCAAAAATTTAAATACTGATAAACCAATTTAAAAAACATCATGGACATTTACCTTAATTTAGATTTAAATGAAGCAAGAGACTTATTTAATTCTCTTGGTTTTGAGATTAAAGATAAAAAGAATCATTTATCAGCAATGCTCAGAAAAAAGATGGGGAGATATCATGCTCTGCTTAAAGAATATGATGATAAAGTTTACTGTGATTTTCATTGGGATAACAAAAAACATTTTTTGTTCTGGAGCGTTGATTATTGGGTGATGCCTTTTATTTATTTTGAAAAAGATATCAAGAAGAAATTAGAAATTCTTAATACAAAATATACGTTTAAAAAAGTCAACTGGTTCACAAGAAAGAATAAATCAATATTCCATGGAATTACTTTCAGACTTTTCACATGGAAAAGATTTATGGGATTCACAACCTTATTTCTTCTTTCCAGAGTTCTTTGATGCCTGTTCACGGCCTTCTTTAGTTGCTTCTATAATAAATCCATCACCTTCTATAGAAGTGTTATAACAGCCAACAAGACCGTCCTCTTCAAGTTTCTTACAAGCTGCTTTAATTTCAGCCTCGCTTACCTTGAACTCCTTGCTTAACTCTGCAGAGTCAACCTCGCGAACATCAGTGATTGCTTTTAAAAGTTTATTCATATCTACCATTTCAGTGCCTCTTTAATTATTTTTAATTGAAGATTAAGGTTTTGAATATAAAAATTTAACTGAATTTATTGATTCAAGATTATAGTTTTTTTATCTTGGCGATGAAAAAGCCCTCGGTATCATTATCCTGCGGCCAGATACGCAAACATTTCTTGACTTCTGGATTGAACTTTCTTTTGTTGAATTCTAATATTGGCTCGCTGCGTTTCAGTCCGTCAAGCTTAATATCTTGAACTTCTGCATCATCAAACTTATCTAAAAGAAAATCAATAACACCTTCGTCTTCTTCAGGCTCAAGGCTACAGGTTGAATAGACCATAATACCACCTTTCTTAAGATTATTAAAAGCTGTCTCTATCAATTGTTTCTGTGTACCTGCCAGTCTTTTGACCATAACAGGGTTCCATATCTTAAGAGTTTTCAGTGACTTTCTGATTGTTCCTGTGCCAGAGCAAGGTGCGTCAAGAAGTATCTTATCAAATTCAAACCCTTTGAAGAATCTGCCTTCCATCAAAGTGATTATTGTATTGGTAATTCCCATCCTTTGGACATTCATACCAAGTGGCTTGATTCTCATACCTTTGTAGTCGTTAGCAACAAGGACACCTTTATTCTCCATGTATTGCGCAATTTGAGTGGCTTTTGAACCTGGAGCAGCGCTCATGTCAAGAACAACATCGCCTGGCTTAGGATCAAGAACAATAGGAGGAATCATGCTACATGATTCCTGAATATAAATATAACCTAAACTATGTTCTTTCAGGTTTCCGACATCTCTTCGTCCTTCATTATGTACAAGCCAGAAACCTTCTTTGCACCAGGGAATAGGAGTTAGGACCCAGTCTTTCTCAAGCTTCTTTTTCACTTTATCTATTGATATCTTTAACGTGTTAACACGAATGCTTCTTCTTAAATATTCAAGAGAGTATTTCTTAAATGAATCCCAATCAGTAAGTTTAGAGTAATGCTCTTTGAACTTATCTTTGATAACAATATCTTCTTTATTCATACAATTAAGAGAACTAAATAGGGTTATAAAGGTTTCTACTAAAGATCTTCAATCTCTTTGATGTATTTTTTAGCATCTTTAAGACGTTCTTTCCTACCCTTCGGATCAAACATACCACCTTCCTCAATAGAGTACAATAGATTATTCCTTGCCAGATCATATAACCTAGCCTCATCATTATCTTTAGTATGACCTATTCCAAAGTGTTCTGCGTATTCAGGTATGAACTCTTTCCGATTAACAGCCATGGCTTCTTTCAAGTCTCCTTCCTCAGCAGCTTTCTCAAGCTTCTTTAATGTTTGATAGAGATGATCTTGTTTTTCCATTTTATTGAATTAAAGATATAACTTATATTTATGTTTAGTGCCTAATTAAATCATCAATTGGTACCTGAATAAGTCTATGTGATTTCATTATATCAAGATAGTCTTGCATTTTAGGATACTCATCTAGAATATTAAAATAAACTTTATCTGGCAAAGGCCTTATTATGGTTTCATAAAGTTCGTTTATTGCAGCTAAATAGATACGTCTATTCTCATCAGCTTTTCCAACAACATTATTAAGTTGTCTAACATCAATCTGGGTGATAGAAATTCCTGAATCTCTTAGTTCATTAAAAACTAAAGAATACTTATTTGTTCCTAACGAATATATGTCTGTAGCAATATTAAGTGTATCATCCTTGATAACGATAGTGTCATAGGTTACGTTAAAGGGCGTGCCTGGTGAGATTAATGCCTTGATATGATTAGCATCTTCTTTAAAGAGCCTCACACAACCTTTGCTTAGTGCATGCCCCATTGAGTATTGTGTATGATAACCATGTAATCCATAACCACCCGTATCCATCGGAATAAAAGGCATCCAGGTACCTGCATAGAACTGAGCCCAATTAAGGATATCATGTATTTCATAATCTCCAATAGGAGTCTTAGTAGATGGCTTTCCCACAGTTATATCAAATTCTTCTACCAGATTACTTCCCTCATAAAGTCCAAGCTTAAAGAAAGGGAGATTTACTATTAAGTTATGTTTGAATTTTTTTTTCTCAACTACTTGCTCAATATTATTCTGTAAGGTTGGTGTATCTTCAAGAGAAATTGGCGCTGTACATTGAATCAGTTGTGTGGCGGTCAACGCTATGATAACACTTCTAAGAGATGCCATAAGAACAATAATGAATAATGACTTTAAATATTTTTTCTAGAAGACCATCTCAATCTAATGATGATTTAATAAAATCCAATATTTCATTATGATCTTTAAAATGATAATCTGCACTGATTAATTCTTTATCAGAAAAATATGTTAATAGCCCTATAACATTTGCACCAGTTGCCTTTGCTGCAAGAATACCTGTATGAGAGTCCTCAATAATTAACACTTCCGACTCTCTTAGGTTATTGTCCTTAAATGCCTTAAAATAGCATTCAGGATCAGGTTTTGACTTCTTAACATCATCACCACAGATGAAAAAATCAATATATTCTTCAAGATTATGATGAATCAATATTTCCCTTACAAATTCCTTGTTTGAGCCAGTCACTATCCCGACAAAATATTTTTTGTGAAGAAATTTAAGCAGACCTGTGATTCCCATGATAAGTTTGTTTTCTGCCAGATTCCCCATATCCTGCTCTCTTATTTTAGGCATAATATTATTTATTTGTTCAGGAGTGCATCCAATCGAAGCAAGCACAGAACCTCTTTTCCGACCAATGAAATCTTTAAAAGATATCTCTTTGACGTCAAGACTATTCAACTTAATTATTGTACAGAAATCATCATATTTCTTTCTCTCTGTATCAACAATTACTCCATCAAAATCAAAAAGTATAGATTTTATCATATTATTTTATTCAAACAACATCTTATATTTATCATTAATTGATGAAACATGTAAATGGTAATCATCTCTAACTCCAAGAATCACTGATGCATGTTTCATTGAAGGTCTGACATAACAGTCTCCGTGGATAGATGCATCGTGAAACAAGCGTAGTGCATCTTCATATGAATAACCTCTTTCATTAACATCTCTATTCAATCTACTTTGTAACTGCAATTCTGGTGGAGCATTAATATAAAAAGAAATATCTCCCAAAGGAACAAGCTCATCGTATAAAGCTGTCACACCCTCAATTATAATAATCTCTGCAGGATAAATAATCTCAGGCTCAACTTCTTCCCCTGTATGATGATCATAAACAGGTTTTAATGTTGACCTTCCATAAATAAGATCAGATATATTAGAAGCTGCAATATCAAGTTTGTTGGCCCTTGGATCATAGCCTGTTTCAATTTCCATCTCTTTTCTTTTTTTTCTCGAGAACAAATAATCGTCAAGCTCGATCACTAAGGAATTATTAGCTGTCCAATATCTTTGCAGATTATAAGCAAAAGTGGATTTACCAGACCCACCTTCACCAGAGATTGCAATAACATAAGGTCTTCTAAGATTAGTGGATAATACCTTATGCATAAGAATCATGATATCAGAATTATTAGACATATTATAGAATTGTGTATCAGTCTCTGTCATTGTTATCACCGTTTATCTAATATCTCAGAGATTCTTATATAACTGTTCAATAATGAATGTATTCTTCACTAGTGAATATATTGAAAAGTCTTTAATATATTTATAAGTAAATTTTATATATAATGGAGAAGCCTATTAAGGAATATGAAAAGAAAAGTAATTAAACAAGGTCACAGCACATTAACAATCACTTTACCTAGTAAATGGGTTAAAAAGTTTGATATAAAGGCAGGTGATGAACTTGATCTTATTGAGCAAAAAAAATCCATTGTTCTAAATACTCAAAAAGTAGTTGATATTGGAGAGATATCAATTGATGTAAGCGACCTTCCAACCCAGTTACTTTGGAGGTTTATTATATCATCATATAGGGCAGGGTATGATAAAATAAAAGTCACTTTTGAAAATAAAGGAAACGATCACAAAAAACTATACACTGCTTTCTCTTACAATACAATTGAATATCTAAGCAACAAAAAACATCTACTTAAGATGAGCCAGATTGAGACTATACAGGCATTAGTTAATCGATTGATTGGCATGGAAATAATTGATCAAAAAAAGAATTATTGTATCATTAAAGAGATGGGAGAAATATCTTATAAAGAATTTGATAATTCTCTAAGAAGAATATTCCTTCTTATAAAAGATATGAGTTCACAGATACAAGAGAGCTTTAAAGGAGACAAATCAAACCTTAAGAGTGTGCACATTGTTGATACAAATCTGGATAGATTTGAGGACTTTTGTCTTAGAGTATTAAACAAAAAAGGATATAGTGATTTTAATAAAACACCAATTGTTTTTTCTACAATATTTTTATTAGAGTTGATTGGTGATGAATATAAAGACATATCAATAAGCTTATTATCCACTAGAAGTGAAAGTAAGGAATTTATTCAAGCATTAGATAATCTAATAGATTTATTCAACAAACTATACATCCTGTTTTATAAATTTGATAAAGAAAAAGTAAAGGAAATCTACAAAAATCATGAAGAATGGAATTTGTTTAATAAAAAGATATCTCCTGATTTAAATGCAAAGGAGAAAGAGATGATCCATCATCTAAAGAACATAAATGATTATATTAAAAGCCTTACAGAATTAAAGATTGATCTAGAAACATAAGTTTATCTTCTCTTTTATTACAATCTCTTAACCATATAAGGTCCTTCTCTCTTATATCCTAATTTTTTGTAATAAGGTCTTACACCAATACCAGAGATTACAACAACTCTTTTCTTCCAATACATTTTAGCTATTCTCTCTGCTTCTCTTAACAAAGCCCTACCCATACCTTTATGCTGAACTAACCCTTTTTGACCAAGTTCTGTAGTCTCACCATAGACATGAAGCTCTCTGACTAAGATACAGTCGTTGGTTATCTCTTTTCTTAGATACTGTGAAGGCACCCTTACCCTACAAAAACCAAATAGAATGTCGTTTTTTAAATCTTCAAATGATATGAAGAATTCTGTCCCATCCGAAGCCTTATAATTATCAACCACTAAGTGAATATTCCGCTTCAAGATCTTTATCTTATTATCTCTTAATTTGATACCGGCTTCTCTGCATCGGATACAATCACATTTAATATCATGTTTTTTCATAAATTCATCAATGTACTGTCTTAGATTAGTTCTGTCAACACCTGCTTCTGTCATAAAAGTTGGAATGTCACGCTGTACCCTCATGATCCGACAATATCTTGGAACATATTGTTTGAATTCTGCTATTAACGCAGCTGCTTCCTTGGTAGTCATTGGCTTATATTTCTTATTCTTCCAAAGATCATATAGTTTTGTACCTTTGACAACCATGCACGGATAAATCTTCAGCATATCGGGCTTATAATCTTCATTAGCAAACAGCTCAAGCATGCCTAACAGATCTTTTTCTAAAGAAATCTTAGGCAGCCCAGGCATATAATGAAAATTTAGTTTGAAACCAAGATCTTTCAGAGTCTTGATTGACTTTATTGAATCCCCAACAGTATGACCTCGCTCAATAAGTTCAAGCGATTTAGGAAAAACACTTTGTACACCTAATTCAATCCTGGTGCATCCTAGTTTCAATGCTTGGTTACCATGTTTTAACATGCCATAATCAGGTCTTGTCTCTAGTGTAAGCCCTACGCATCTTACTTTTGATTTCTCATTAAGCAATTGTTCTTTTTCAAGAGTAGATTTCTTTTTATATTTCAAGATTCGCTGATGTATTCTCTTGATCCTTGCCTTATTATCAATGTCCCCTGGAAGTTCAAAGAACTCATTGAACTTCTTAATATCCAATAAACCTTTTCTAAAGAACAGTTTGCTAAAATCGTTCATTGCTTTCAATGAATAAGTTACAAAAGTATTCTGGTAAGAAACAGGAAATGAAAGAAATGTCCCACCCATCACAATCAATTCAACCTTGTCAGGAGTTCTGTTCATCGCAATGTATTGTTCAAGCCTATTAAATACCTGAAGGTAAGGATTATACTTATTTCTGATAGCCCTTCTTGTTGCTGGTTCTTTTCCAGTATAACTTTGAGGAACATTGCCAAAGACAGAATCAACACCCCCAGGACATATTGCACATTTCCCATGAGGACATGGTAAAGGTTTTGTCATCACTGCAACGACTGCAACCCCAGAAAGCGTTCTTGTAGGTTTCATAGAAAGAATGTGCCTTAATTTATTCCTATCAAAACTAGAAGCAAAAGCAGTTATCTCCGCATTAGTTGGTATCTTTTTTACTTTGTATCTCTTTAATAACTCTAACTTGAGCTTATTAAACTGATTTTGGTCTTTAATCTTTCTTTTCTTGATTTGTTTTATAATTTCCTTACTAAATGACTCAAGTAGATCCATACTAAGATTAATATAGAATTACATATATAAAAGTATATGGTTTAAGATTTTCTTTCTTATAATAAGATGGACTAAAAACCTCCATGAACAATAATCTAGGCAAGTTCTACCTTAAATGTAGAAACCTAATAAGAGAAAATAAGCATTAAAGACTTTAATAATAATTAGTAAAAATAATCAAATCATCAATAAATAGCTTTACCTGTGTGTTGTGAACAGAAACTCTTGTTATCCCAATAAAAAAAACATTTTTCTCTGAACGAACTGCTAGCACAGCCATCGCAAAGCTTTGGAGTTATCAATTTTCCTTTATCAAGTCTTGAAACCAGTTCAAGCGCTTCATTAATCGTTTCTTCTACCATATGAATGTCAAGAAAAAGGACATTTTTATATTTTTTGATATGTCAGCCCGTTATCATTCTCAGACTTTGAATGATTCCAAATAGAATAGCTACAACTATAATTATTATTGCTAATACAATGAAGACTTCAATTACCTGTTTGGCTTTCTTGGTAGTATGTTCTTTTATAAATTTCCACACTATAACTAATAAAGTGTTTATTATAAAGAATTCAACCAATAAAACAAATATATTAATTAATAAAACTATCGTAGAAACCTTATGATATTCAATATTAATCGGAACAAATGATTCATCACCATATTTCTTAAGGCAATCATATGTATCTTTATCAGAATAAAATCTACAATTGTTTGATTGCTCAAAATATACTTTTTCGCATGGGACAGGAAGAAAAGGATTTATCCAATTCAATCTGAGAAAATAGACCGGAAAATTGGTAATCATAGTGCTTCGCGTCCTATCAATATTATCTCTATCAATATTCCATATGCTTACCTGCAAAGGAAGTATCTCTTTCTTTGCCTGTTCTACATCTTCAGAAACATTAAACTGTTCAATCTGAGCATTTATTTCTGCTACCTTACACCTATCAACTGCAATAGAAGGAATATTACTATAGTTCGAAAATATCTGAATAATTAATATAATAAATATTATAATTGGTATTATAATTCTTACAAAAGAGAAAGATATTGGTTTTAAAAAAGTCTTTTTTGATTCTCCTGTTTCTTTTATTTCTTTTGTTTCTCTTTCTTCTGCCATCATCTCATCAATCACATAATCTATAGCATCATGGATATCCCTAGCAGAATATCCTAAGTTAAACAAGACTTCTCTTTGCTCAACAAGATCATGACCTTGTTTTAACCTTACTCTAATTTCATGTACTAATTTTTCATCTACCATATTACTGATTAAATCCTCTATTAGGCATATTAGGGAACAAAATTTTTGCTTTCTTTTTCTTTAATTCCTCTTTTCCAATATTCACAGGTCTATGAGTTACTAATAAAATAATGATAATAACAACTAAGATAGCAATAAAAAATAAGACCAGAATAAAATCAAAGTCTCTAAAGTATAATTTTATTGTGGTCTTGGGAATATCGTAATTTAGTGTAAGGATATTATCTTCATAACCCCAACAGTTCCCTGCTTGCCCGTTACATTTCTGTAATACGACCTCGTTTATTATAGCCCTAGTCGGTCTTTCATTTGTCCTTATATTAGTGACACCAAGAACTCCTTCTGGATTTTCCAGTTCAATTGTGAACACTGAGTCTTCAAGTTGTGCATTTACAACTCTTGAGGTTGAAGAAATTACTTCAACAAAAAGCTCATAATCTTCTGAACAATCAGATTTGATGTTTGTTCTTTTTGACCAGAACAAGAGATCATTTAGATCTACAAATCCGTCACAATTAATATCACCGCATTTAATCTTATTACAGCAATCAACTTTCTCATGCCATTGTCCTTTTATGATTATCTCATCATTGGTATTGATAACTCCATCTGCATCTAGATCAGCGCAATCTGCGATTACGATATTGCTAAATGACAGTAATATAAGTAGTAAAATCAGTAATCTTACTATCATCCAACATTTACTTCTTATCTTTAAGTTCTTCAAACTCAACATACCACCGTTTAGATTTCTTATCAAACTTGAAAATAGCTACATTCTTCTTATCCAAATCCTGAGAAAAAAGCATAGGCATAGGAATTGTAGTCTCATAACTAGAACCTCGCTTGTATATCTTTCGCTTGAATTCAATTACAGCCATATTAAATATGTCAGAAATTTACCATCCAGTCTCTAACTGGTGGTTCACATTTCATGTGACCTATTCAGAAAATTTCTGAGCATGCTCAAGAACCACTGGTCTTTTTAGATTAAAATGAAGCTTTCGCTTCATGCCAATAATCTTTAACTAGGGGTTCTTGACATACTTATATTTCTACTTATTAAAATACTTATATTTAAATGTTGAGTTTTTCTAATAATATATGTAAACATATAGAAGAGTATACAATATTACTAAAATGTTGAATATCAACAACAAAAGCTTTAAATAGTTGATATGTTGATATTAAACTTACATTTAAAAAGAGGCTACTAGATGTATCATAAGGCAAAGACTTTTGCTAGAGATTTTAGAAGATTATGTAAGGATGATATAGTAGATATTCTAATAACTGATTCTGAAGAAGAGAAGATTGAGATACATATTATCATAAGAAATAACAATATAAAACAGCTAGATATTGTTTCTAAAGAGATTAAGAAAGCATCTAAATCAAAAGTAAAGATAGATTCATTAAATATTGAAGATATTCTAAATAACAATACCTACTTATCATTAGTTCATCGTGCATATAGTGTCAAAAGAGGCCAGTCCCTTAGTAAAACCCTTTCTGCAGAGTCATTATATCTGATAACTTATGAACTAACTAATCTTAATCATTCTCAGAAGACTATGTTTGGTTATGCATTAAAAGGCAGAACAGGAGAGAAAGGAATACTCTCTGAACTTAAAGGAAGACCTGTCGGAAGGAACAATATCCTAATACCTTCATCACAAATTGATCAATTAAAAGACTTTTTTGCAACATGGCAAGTGAAATACAACATTCAACAGTTTTTGAGAACACAAAATGAATAAAACAATAATAGTTTATAATCAACAAGAAAGCAATAAAAATACTAATCTGTTGATAATCAACAAAAGACAATATGAGTAACAAAAAGATAAAAGAAGAGGAAAAGAGAAGAGTTATGACAAATAACCTACTTTTAGTATTAATTATCACGTTCTCATTAATTTCATTAGTTGGCAACTTCACGATATATAGTGGAAGCTCTTCAAAGATAACAGGCTATGCAGTTGATAGTGAAACAACGACAATAGTCTTCTGTATACTCCCATCTACTTTCCAGAATGTAAGCTTTGTTTTCCCAAAAGGAGGAGAAGTGTTGAACGGTACAATTATCTTAAACGTATCAGTAGAAGGAGAAGATAGTGATATTGTTGCTGACTTTTATTATGTCTTAGATGATCCACTTTATGAATCATCAAACTCAACCCATATAGGCAATGATAGCTATGATGGGGATGGTTTTTATAATGTATCATGGGATACAACAACAATACCAGAGGGTAACTATCTATTCAGGATAAACTTTACGGCAAATAACCTATCATTAAATTGTAGAATAGAATCTTATAATCTTACAGAATACTTCACCATAGACAATATATTTGTTGAACCAAACTGGACTAATTTCTATTATAATCTGACAACAAATTTCTCTTTATTGACAAGATGGTCAAGTTTAACTGATGTAGTAATAAGCAATCCTAATGTTACAATTAACTATTCAGGACAAACAATAAATCTGGATTCATATAGTTTAGATAATAATTTTGTAACTCCCCTTGGAAATCTAATTTTCAATACAACTGCTTGCCCATTATGTATAAACCGATCAATGACAATCACATTATACAATGTAACATATTATAAGCCAAAAGTCATAAGAGACGGAAGAGAGTGTTTAGAATATTGTGAATTTATTGAATATAGTGGAAATAATCTTACATTTAATACATTAGGAATAGGTAATTATTCTTTAGAAGAAAACGGCACGTTCCTAAAGACATATGATCAATCTGACCCAGAAGCTGGAAGTGGACAAAACTTTGATCGAGGATTTGTTGGTTTCTTTGCAAACTTCAGTTATGCTATAAATTATACGTCAATATCAAACGAATCTGGAGCTTATTGCAGTATTAGATTCAATCTAACAGGAAGTTATGATGATTATGATAATATGACTTATAACACCACTATCTCAGTATTCCAATATACAAAGTACATATCTAATTTTGGTACTTATTACTGGCAAGTGTTGTGTGACGCAAATTCTATCAAGATGGATATTAATAATGTAACAGATAATATCACTATCTTACGGTTATCAGAAAACTTAACATTAACTGATCAAACAGACACCATAACAAAATATGTTGATGATTTAATTAAATTCTATGCAAACTATTCAGATACAAGCGCATATGAGACTAACAGGAGCAGGCCACTTGTAGGAGACACATCATATTGTGAGATTAGTTTTGCATATAACCTCACAGGAGTTACAGGGTTTACAGGTATAACTTATAACGATGAAAATCTAACCTGGACAGACCCAATCAATATGACATATAATAGCACTTCTTATTTATATGAATATGAAAGGACATTTGATTATGCAGGTACAGTGGGAGACAGTCCGTTCTATGGATTACATATTTGGAATGTTTCCTGTTTTGATGGTGAGAAAGGATTTGATAATCTTTCAAAGCAGAGTCAAGTCAAAATAACAAATATAGCCCCTTCATCAGTTTCGGATATTCCTGATATTACAATGGAAGAAGAGACAGTGTATTACCTTGATAGATTAAACAATTATTTTTCTGATGCCGACGCGGATGATTTAGATTATAGTAATACAGTTGTATTAAATATTGATTTAACAGTTGATGATAATAGTGTTGTAAAAGTTGCTCCAAAACCAAACTTCTTCGGTACAGTACAAGTAATATTCTATGCAGATGATATATATGGAGCAAGAGGAGAAAGCAATGTAGTCAATATAACGGTTACTGATGTTTCTGAATCAGAACCAGTCCCAGGCATCCCTATAACTGGCACAGAACCACCACAAGATAGTTCATCAGGAGAGGGATCTGACGACCCAGGAAGAATCTATCCCGAATGTGTTGCTAATTGGACATGTACTGATTGGGGTAATTGTATGATTACAAACATATCAACGAGAAGTTGCAATGATCGGAGTAACTGTGGATTTGTATATAAACCGAGTACGAGTATGAACTGTTCGTATGTACCTACGTGTGACGATCTATTGAAGAATCAGGAAGAAACAGGAGTGGATTGCGGAGGACCAAATTGCGGACCATGCCCTACTTGCTCAGATAATAAGCAGAATCAGAATGAGAATGACATCGATTGCGGAGGACCATGCAGGCCTTGTCCAAACTGTGATGATGGGTTAAAAAACCAAAATGAGACAGGAGTGGATTGTGGAGGACCAAGTTGTCCTGTATGTAAAGTATTTGAAAAACCAGGAAAATTTGTAGGTCCTAGTGGTTTATTAGGAGTAACAACTCAATTTGTTAAAGAAAAAACTCAGAATACTCTTGATTTCTTCAATAAGAGTATAATATTAAGCTTATTACTATTATTGATAATAACCATATTATTAGTGACCACTGCTGAGATAAAATACAAGTTTATCAAAAAGAGATTGGATAAAAGATTAAAACAGTTTAAAGATGATAGAAAAGCTGCAAGAGAATCTCCTGGAAGAAAACTTAAAGATCTTAATGATGAGATTAAATCAAAAGATGTAAATGGATTACTTGATGGACTACATTCAATAATATCACAAATGTTCTATAATAATTTCAGGGCTAAACTAAACATGTCATCAGATGAGTTAATCAATATGCTCAATGAACATAAATTTGAAGATGAATCAAAAGAAGAGATATCTTCATTTTATAAAGAGATTGACGAGATAAGATTTAGTAAATCAAAGATTGATAAGCATGACATCAGAAACCTGATTGAAAAATCTGTGAAGATAGATAAATTAATTAATGAAAACATGAAGAAATTAGTTAAGAGGGTCGAGAAGCTAAAAGATTATGTTAAAGAGATAGATAAAGCAATATCAAAACATAACCAATCAAAGATAAATAAGTATTACAAGAAGATAGTCTCTTTATATGGTGAGATATCTCCTGAACAAAGAGGAGAAGTTAGGAGAGCCATTAATAAGCTAGATTTAAGGATAAAGAATCTAGCAAGAGAGGAGAATAATAATGGAAAACATTAGGAAAAGATTATTTACTATTTTCTCAATGGGATTATTCATATTTATAATCTATTTATCATTCTTGATACAAGAAAATAATGAAGAAAGTAGGATAACTGGATTGGTTGTGGTTGAACAAGGAATCCCACCAGTATTAAACCAGGTACCTCAACAACAAATTGTTGTTGGTGAAGAGTTCAGTTATCAATTAGAGGTTAATGATGTAGACAGCACACATTTCACTTTTCAGGATAACACACCATTATTCAATGTTGATGAGAATGGGGTTATTGAATTTGTTCCAACTGAAGAGAATAAAGGAGAACATACTGCTGTAGTCATAGCAGAGGATGAATCAGGAAATTTTGATTCAATATTGATCATATTTAACATAACATGAGAATACAAAAAAGAGGTTTAAGGACAGTATTGTATTTATTGATTTTAATAGTGTTATCTATATCAATAAATGCAGCAGCCCCCACATTTATCAACACAAGCAATAATGAAAAATTTGAAGCTGTTGAAGATCAAAATTATGTAAGATACGAATATGGCGTAGATAATGAAGCAGCATCTTCTGATAATGAATATCCTTTGAATTTTACAAGCACTGCTGATGACGACACAGTCAATTTCACAGTATTTAACATGGAATCATGGAACACAACAACAGCAATCATAAACTTCACCCCAACCAATGCCGATGTAGGTGTATATATCTTTTTCCTAATTGTTGAGGATAATGAAAGCTCAAAAGAGTTTACCACAATAAGAGTATATTATAATGTAACTAATGTAAATGATGCCCCACTCATTATAAATTACACACCATATAATACAAATTATAGTGCTGGTGAAGGAGATTATATAAATTTCACAATTACGTTTGAGGATGTTGATGTCGGAGATGTTAATAATGTATCATGGTTCAGAGATGGGACTTTGGTCTCTAACGATGTAAACTGGTCAGTTGAGTTCCCGGATTTCTGTCAATCAGGAGTAAGAAACGTGACTGTTATTGTCAATGATTCTGAAGGCTTAACTGATTTTGTATATTGGAATATTAGTGTCAATGATACAGATAGAGCACCTACATTTAATGGCACTATCTCTAATTTCACATGGGCACAGGAAACAAATATTACAAATGTTTTCAATCTAAGCACTTATTTTAATGATTCTGATGTCATTGAATGTAGTGACACAGAAACGTGGTATGTTGTAGGAAATGAGACCATTATTGTTGATATAAACTTATCATCAAAGAATGTGTCTTTCTTTGTACCTGGAACATGGTATGGGACAGAATATATCTATTTTAATATGACAGAAGGGGAAAATTCAACAATCAGCAATAACATAACACTAAATGTAACAAACATCCCAGATTATCCAAATATAACAACAGTTGGTAACCAAACTGCTTTTGAATCTGCATTATTTACGTTGTATATTTCTGCTAATGATGAAGATAACAATAATAATTTAGGATTTACTGAGAACCTTACGTTTGTGGATAATTCTACTTTATTTAGTATAACTTATTTTAATAGAACAACAAGCGTTATTAATTTTACTCCTGCATCAGGCGACAATGGTATTTATTTCATAAACATCACTGTTACTGATGGAAACCTGACAGATATGATTGAATTTAATCTAACCATTAATACTAATAACCCGCCAGGAATACTTCCAATAAGTGATGCATCAGGAATTGAAGATACTAATAAAAGAATATTGGTCTTTGGCTATGATGACGATAATGAAAACATAACATTCTCAGTAAATGTTTCTAGTATCAATGTTTTACAAGGCAATGGGACAAATGCAACATTAAACTTAACTCCAAATAATCAAGATTCATTAGATGGGGTGATTTATATAAGGGTTACTGCAACAGACCCAAATGGAGCAACAAACTATACTGAATTTAAGATAACAGTATTAGGAATTAATAGCCAACCAGTACTCACTCTTATTCAGAATCAGACAGTTAGAGTTAATCAAACTTTTATTCTTTATATGTCTGCAGTGGATCCAGATGGAGATATATTAAATTTCAGCAGCAATGATACTGCGAACTTCAATGTATCTAATTTTAATACAACAACAGGATTGATTAATATTACTTTAAATGATTCCTTTAATGGAACAACTCATTTTGTTAACATTTCTATAACTGACGGCAGAGGAGGCACTGACTTTCAATTAGTTGTGTTTAATGTTTCAATTAATTTTGAACCAATATTTGTTTTAATAGATGATTCTCTAAATGTGACAAATGTTACAGAAAACCAGAACTTTACATTATTTATCAAAGCAAATGATGCTAACAATGATAACTTAACAATACAAACAAATACAAGTTTATTCACATTAATATGGTATAATTCCACAACCATGTTGATCAATTTTACACCTGCGTTAGGTACAACAGGAGATTATAAAATATTCTTTAATGTAACAGATGGATTTGGTGGGTATGATAATATGACAATCAATTTTACAATTGATCCATTTGGAAATACTCCTTATTTCACCAATATAAGTGCAACATACAATTTTACAGAAGGAGATTATCTCTTTGTAAATATAACTGCCAATGATTCTGACTTAGACAATTTAAGTTTTGCAACAAGCTCTGCATTATTTAACATAACAAAAAATAGTAATGAATCTGCAAGAATTAATTTCACTGTGCCACAAAGTTATATAGGGACTCATTCTGTAATAATAAATGTATCGGATGGAATTTACACTAACTCGACTACAGTAATATTTTATATTTCTTATTCAAATAATGCTCCAACTATATTATCTTATTACCCTCTTGGGATTGATAACACTACTATACAAGAGAATTCAACACAGATATTTAACCATACATCTAATGATACAGAGATACAACATGGAGATAGTATTAGTTATTACTGGTTCTTAGCAGAACTAGATAATTCATTGACAGATAGCTGTGATACATTTGCAGAAGTGGCATGTACTACAGGTAGCGGTAAAAGTTGCCAGTGGAATTCTGATTGTGCAAAAAACATGAGTTATCTAAATTATACCGTGCAATCAAGGGGGAATAATTGGAGTTATGCCCCAGGATTTACTGATGCAGGCAATTACTCTGTGAAATTATATATTAATGACTCATCTAATCTAAATGCGACACAAACTTGGAACATATCTATCAACAATTCAAATAGAGTACCATACAGGTCTACAAATATTCCGAACTTAACATGGGTAAATGGATTATATTGTTGTATTGATTTAGATACATACCTTAAAGACTTTGATACTGATGATACACTAACATTTACTTCATCATCAGTAGCTTCAATAACAGTCAGTATAGATGAAAATACAAATGAAGTTAGCTTCCTTCCATCCACTAGTTTTACAGGTACAAGAGAAGTTTATTTCACTTTGAGTGATGGTCTAGCTAGTGTTAGTTCAAACAATGTAACCCTTACTATAGAAGAAGCAGGAACATTAGCAGGGACTGTTATTTATCAGACTATCACAACGAGTTCTGTTTCACGGAGTACAAAGACCGTTACAGTTGGAATACCGATTGAGTCAAATGTAACTGCTCCAGATTTAGTTGAATTAATAATTCCAGGACCAACTGTAATGTACCCTAATGAAACATTGATTGCACCAGTAACGATTAAGAATTCTGCTGAGTTTACATTGAATAACATAACATTATATGCTGAGACAGCTAATGATACAAATCTCTCAATGGTTTTTGCCATGCCTCATATTGGTTCTTTGGAACCAGGTGAAGAGATAAATACATTCCTATTGATTGAAGCATATACTAAGAAACCAAAGTATGAAGTGAAGATTACGGCTTCTGTCTTAGCCCCTGCATTCAAAGATACTGCTGCCCTGTTCATCTCATCACTTGAATCAAGCTACCAAAATGAATCATCACAAGCAGATACAAAACTTGCTTTTGTGAGAGACTTGTTGCTTGAGAACCCTGAATGTCTGGAACTTAATGAATTACTGATACAGGCAGAAGATGCAATGGATAAATTTGATTACATAAAAGCAAGGACATTGATAGAATCTGCTGCAGAAGGCTGTAAATTCCTGATATCATCTGGAAGGATACTAGAACTGCCAAAAGCAAGAAGGAAGATATTCAGCCTTGACACACAAATAGTTATAGGAATAATTGCACTATTTATTATTATATTCGTTTCAAGTTATGTAATATCTATAAGACGCCCAGGCAAGACATCTATAGAAAAAGAAAAGAAGAAATAGTTCATAAATCAGTTAAGCTTAATTGTTGTACGTGTTTCTTTGCATTAATTTTCTTACTCATCTTATCCTCTTCTTCAAGGTTACGTTGTATATCTTTCGCCCGGTCTATCACATCCTTTGGCATGCCTGCAAGATTCGCAACATGGATACCGTAACTTCTATCAGTGCTTCCTTCGATAATCTTTCTTAAGAAGATAATCCTGTCTTTGTCTTCTTTGACTGCAATGTTGTAATTCTTAATGTTCTCAAATTTGTCAGCAAGCTTATTTAGTACATGATAGTGTGTCGCAAAAAGAGTTTTAGCCTTAACTTTATTATAGATATATTCAGCAACACTCCATGCGATGCTTACTCCATCAAAAGTTGATGTTCCTCGACCAATCTCATCAAGGATTATTAAAGATTTGTTTGATGCATTATTGAGTATGTTAGCTGTCTCGCTCATTTCTACCATGAAAGTACTTTGTCCTGAGCTTAAATCATCAGAAGCACCCACTCGTGTAAAGACTCTGTCAACAATGCCAATCTTTGCTTCTGTTGCAGGAACAAAAGAGCCAATCTGTGCCAGGATTACTAAGAGTGCAACTTGTCGCTGAAATGTACTTTTACCAGCCATATTAGGTCCGGTGATTATCAGTAAGTCATTAGGATTAATGTTTATATCATTAGATATAAAATTAGGTTCAATAAGTTCTATAACAGGATGTCTGCTTCCTTTTATCTGGATGATGTTGTTATTGTTCATAGTTGGCTTCACATAAGAATTATTTACTGCTATTTCTGTAAATGAACAGATAACGTCTAAGACAGATATGCTTTCAGCAATAGTTTGTATTTTCTTTGTCTCAGCACTTATCTTTTTTGTGATCTCTGAAAAAAGTTGTTGTTCAAGAGCAATTATCTTTTCTTCTGCGCCAAGTATTTTTTCTTCCTGAAATTTAAGTTCTTGAGTAATGAATCGCTCACAATTAAGCATTGTCTGTTTTCTTATGTAATCAGAAGGGACTAAATGAAGATAAGATTTAGTCACTTCAAGAAAATAACCAAAGATTCTATTGAATTTTATTCTGAGATTCTTAATGCCTGTCTTTTGCCGCTCTTTCTCCTCAAGATTTGAGATGAATGTCTTGCCGTTTATTTTTATCTCAAGTAATTCGTCAAGCTCTTTGTTATAACCTTTCTTAATCATATTGCCTTCATTCAAAACAGCACTTGGTTCTTCATTTATCGATTGTTCTATAATTGAAGTGCTTTCTGTTTGTTCAAATTTAAGTCCTTTAATCAGCTCTGAGTTTAATTTATTAATCTCCGAACTTATTGGAGGAATAAGTTTAAGTGAATTTTTAAGAGAGATTAAGTCACGTGCATTTGCATGTCCTGATGTGATTTTTGAGATCAATCTTTCTAAGTCAAATATGTTTTTTAGTATAGAAACAATTTCTTCTCTGATGATCGTGTTCTTTGTTAATTCATCAACAGAATCAAGTCGCTGATTTATCTGAACCATATCAAGCAATGGCTGTAATAACCATTTCTTTAACATACGAGAACCCATAGGTGTTGATGTCTTGTCTATTACTTCAAGCAATGTATTTTTCTTAGTCTTATCTTTAATATTTTCTATGATTTCCAGATTGCACAAAGTGGTATTATCCATGATCATGAATTTATTTGTAGAGAATGTCTTAATCTGGTTTATCTGGTCAAGAGAACTTAATTGAGTCTTCCTAAGATAAGATAGGAGTGCGCCTGATGCTGAGACTGCAAGTGGTTTGTCCTGTAATCCAAAACCGTCAACGGTTGCTGCATTAAAGTGTTCTTTTATTATGTTATTGGCTGTGTCGTAATTGAAAAAAGAATCGTCAAAAGTGCTAACAAATATTTTTTTATTTTTTATTTTGTTTATTAACTCCTTATTTAATTCCAGTGTTATAGGAATAATGCATTCAGTTGGATTAAATTTAGAAAGTTCGATGAATAGTTCATCTATATTCTTTGACTGAGTAGTTAGCATCTCTCCTGTTGAGATATCAACAAGGCTTAGGCCGTAACAGTCTTCGCTTGGATATATTGAGATAAGATAATTATTACTTTTCTCGTCAAGCTGATCAGGGTTTATTACAGTACCAGGTGTAATTATCTGGACTAATGCCCGCTTGACAAGACCTTTTGCGAATTTTGGATCTTCAACTTGTTCAACAACAGCAACCTTGTAACCTTTCTTGACAAGCTTCGAAAAATAATTGTCTTTTGCGTGATAAGGAATCCCAGCTAATGGCGCTTTTCGTTCTCCCTTGCCTCTGCTTGTCAATGTTATGCCTAATTCTTTTGAGGCTGTCTTTGCATCCTCATAAAAGGTTTCATAGAAGTCACCCATCCGAAACATCACAACTGCATCAGGATGTTTATCTTTAATACTAAAGTACTGTCTCATCCCTGGACTGAGATCTCTATCATCTGTTTTTATATTATCATCTCCCATAAAATTACTCAAAGAAAAGTTATTATTAAAGTTTATGGAAAAGTTTTAAAATGGCTTTAGATTCCCTAAATAGTATGCCAAGTCATGAATTTCCAAAGGGTTGGATGAACGATTTAGAGAAACTTAATCTTAAAATATTTGAATTATTTATTCCGGAATTCTATACACCATCTGAAAACCCATATGCCATGTCAGTTGGAGCTTCCAGTACAAGAGAAGCAACCATAATAAAACAATTCCATGAGAATAAATATTCAATACCATACGAAAGAGTGAAAGTTGCTGCTTGTAATTCGATGCCTTATCCAGATGATTCACCATGGCTTGACATTTATGATTTTAATAATTTTGGGTTTACTGGTGATGCAACCCAAGAGTTCACATGGGCCATGCCTTTTATGGATAGTGGCAGTGAAACAATGGATTATGATTTAGTGTACATCAGAAATCCTGATCTCATAAATCTAAATGAATGGGGAATAATATATTATAGAGCTATCCAGTTTGTTAAAGAAAGTGGTGTTGTAGTAACCTTAATTCGGGAAAGTGATGTTCATAAGTATGAATCAGTCCTAAATTATCTAAGTGGACATGATATTAAACCAGTTTTTTCTGATGAGACTAACATTGGATTGGAAAACTCTTCAGAAGATTTCCATTATTTATTAGGTGTCTTTAAGTCAAAATAGTCTTAGACAATATCTTCTACTTTTATTATTTCACCAAGATAGACAGGTTCTATTCTTTGACCAGGCTCAACAATTAGGAATTCATCATTATTCCAATCACCATCAACCAATCTTTGTAGTAGACTTGTGTCTCCTTGTAATCTTTTAAAACTCCACCCTTTATCACAGGCTTCTTGTCTGGATTGCTCCTCATATCTATCAAAATTACCTATATCCATGTCAATATACCCAAGAGTATCATAATTATTTGGACCTTGCCATGATTCCATTGTTTCCATTATATAACGACCATTGTCTTCACCATATTTCTCAATTAATTCTTCAAGTGTTCTATTAAAACCCAACTGAGTCATTGTGCTTCTAGGTTTTCCATCTTCCTCGAGTATGGGTGTATTTCTTTCTATCCATCCTGTTGATCTAAAATATGTTCCAGGATTTTTGTCGACATAATCCATGTACTTTTCTTTTGAGCCCAGCAATAATGTTATACAATCATGAGCCCTTGGTACAACCAATCTATTGTACTCAGTGGTAAGACCTTTTATTCCATTATTGCAAAGCCCATAACCTAACAGGATTGCATCATAAGTATCCTTTGGCACATTATTTATCTCGTCCTGCAGCGCAGTTGACATCTCTTTTTGTCCGATATCATGAAGTCCTTTTTTTAAGAAATTCACATCAACTATATTTGTTGACTGAGCTATACAGTGTGAAATCTCTCTGTACATAATCTCACAGCTAAGAAGCATTAGTTTCATTTGAGTTTAACTCCCATAAAATTACTCAAAGAAAAGTTATTATTAAAGTTTTTGATATTGGTCAGATGAAGTGAGAAAAATAAACATTTAAGAATGAGGGGAAATTGAATTTTGAATATGGATTACAATAGTAATAATAATAGAGAAGATCGAAGTGCATTTAAGAATTTATTATTAGAATTCATTCCTACTAGACTTTATTCCCATTATGTTGACCATTTGATGTATTCTCTGGGAGTCGATACTAAAGATCTAGGTGAAACAAAACCGCGATTTGAATTCATGTTACCAAATAAGAAAAAATATGGTCACTACAATCATGTAAATAATAGAATTGGAATCAATCCATTTCGAAAGAATTCTATTGTTGGACACGAGGGAGGTCATTTTATACTCTACAATGTTGCTGCAGAAGGGGACAAGGAAAGACGAAAAGAATTCTATTCCAATCTATTTGGAGACATACCTTACATACTTATTGCAAGAAAGATAAAAGAATTTGAGGCCATACATGGTCATAATCCAGAGTTAAGATCAAGAATGTCAGATTTAACAGTGCTCGAAACAGAAGATTTCGATAATTCTGATTTTATCTATCGAGGGGATAAACTATATAGTGGGCTGGTAGCAACAGTAATTGGTACTATAATTAATGAATCTTTTGCGAGGTACTGTGCAAATGTATTAATGGATTCTATTGAAGACTTTGATTATATTCAACATACAGGATTAGAAGCTAAATCAGAGAGCAATCATTTTTTTAAAGAGATATTTCAGGATCCAGATGAACCGATTAAAGCTTTAGAAGAATTTGTTTTATTAGTTATTACTCATATATTAGAAGAGGAAGATATTATAGATTATGGAAATATTGAGATAGATGCAAATCAACTAACAAGACCATTAAATAAATTACTCTTCTCAGTTAAAGAAAAGATAGATGGTTTATCAAATTTATTTAGTGATACTATTGGATATTTAATGTATTTGGAAGGAAAAGATAAAGGTTTTAGTACTGTTGCTCACGAAATTCTTGGGATTAAGGAATTTAATCACCTTTCTGATGAAAGCAGGATTCAATCAAGCGTATATGATAGAGAAAAGCATTTAGAATACTTAGTAAAAAGATTTGTTAAAGAATAAAAATCTTATTATTAAAGTTCTTGATATTAATTGTTTAATTTGTTAATCAGATTATTAAATTCAGAACTCACTTCCATTGCAATTGCCAGGTTTGAGATCTCTGCCCATCTCTTTTCTTTAGCAAAGCTCACTACTAAGAGGTCATCTTTTGAGAAATTAAAATTATCTTCAAGATGTTTTAAATCAAGATTGTAGTCATTGCTTTTAGGCATTATTAGTCTCTTGCCATTGTATTTAAAGACAAATGCGCCTTCTGCTCCGTTCTTGATTGCTATGTCTCTTAATTCATATTCCTTCTTTTTTGTGTTTGTCTTCAAAAGGATTGCTGACTTCTTTAGTTGTTTGTACTCGTCAAGTTTTATGTCTTTGATATCAATGTTAGTCCTTATCTTGCTTAATAAAGATAACCCTCTATAAGTAAGTGAATGGCCTTTCTTAGTTGATATTATTAAATTTTTATTTTTTAAGAAGTTTAAGATTGTACGGACAGTACCTTCACCAAGTTCAAGATTCTTAACAATATTTTGTCTACTTTCATTAGTTCTTATACTAAAAAAACATCGTAAGATATCATGCTTTGTGTAATTAGATATGTTTCCTACCATTGTTTTATATTTTAAGATTTGTTTTAATTTATATTTTTTGTTGCTGTTTTTAGTAGAACCTTCCTAAATGAATTGCTCATGGATGAATTTTAATTTTATTTATACTTAAAATAAATATCCATACTCAATCTCTCTTTCGATTGAAAATCGTAAGAGTTAGAAAGTATTCTTTCAAACTCTCTGAAGGCATATCAGCAAAGTAGGTTCTACCAATTTTAGGCAACTTCTACCTTATCTAACTTACAATAATAACAATATACTAATACGCAACCTTTTTAAACTATTTAATGTTTTCTATTGGATATAATATCCAAAAGAATATAGTGATTAAAATGGGAAAAGAATTATTTCAGGATCCATTCTCAACACCACCTCAGCCAGAGGAAGCTATATTAAAATTGCTTGAGGCTGATAATGATAATCCGTTTACATTAGGTAGCACTAAAGAATTTATATCAAGGCTTACTTTTTTCATGAGTTTTGTAATTGGGTTTGTATATCTTTTCAGGAATGAACTACCAAGTTTAGGTGTTGCTGTACTTATTGTAGTAAGCTTTCTATTGATTACTTCAGGATTATATTTTCTGTTCCATTGGTTCAATAACCTAATGGTCAAGAAAGGGTTAAAAGCAATATATTTATGTATGTTTATTTTGTTATTGATTGCAATAATATAAGGGATAAAAGAAGATGATAGTGAAATTATTAGGGGGGTTTGATCTTATTGCAGTTATAATCATATTCTTTTCAGCAATATTTCCTCAAAAATTGATATTATATGCAGCTGGATATCTATTGTTTAAAGGAATAATCTTTGCAATGGGTGGAGATATTGCAAGCATAATTGATGTTTTATGTGGAGTTTACGTAGTACTTTTATCATATGGTATATCCAGCACTTTAGTTACAGTGATTGTTCTTGTTTATCTGGTTCAGAAAGTAGCTTTCTCTTTATTCGCTTAAATTAATACCAATTTATAACTCAATAGATTCAATCAATTCTTTAGTCTTTAACAAATCATTATAATATTTTTTAGAATACTTAAGTGCAAATTCTTTGGCCACTTCAGGAGGAATTTTATCATAGTAACCCATCTTTTTCATATTTTTCACCATATTATCAGAGATAGACTCTTTTTTACTGATTATCTTTTGTATTGGTTTTATTAGAGGTAGATACTCATTGTTAATCCTCTTTTTAATGAACTTAAAAAAGTTTTTTGTATATATGTATAAATCTTTATCGTTAAACCCTTTATAAGCTGAACTTTTCTGCAGTTTGTTTCTTACTATTGAATGTGGAGGAATAAAGATCATATTATTTTCCACCCTAAATGAATCAGAAATTTCTATATCCATAGGTACAACTAAATTGAAATCCTGCTGTATGTTTCTAAGGCAAAACTTAATTATTGTTGAGACCGCAACTATGATCGAATAAAAATTTGCATCAGCACCTCTGTATTCAAGAGTTCCTCTCTTATTGATCTTAACAGGATTCCAGGTATAGTCAAGAGGCTCTTTATTATTGATAATGTCCTTGTCCTTAAAACCACTTGAAATCATTAATCTTTTGAATGTGTCTGATTTTCTTTTTAAAAGAGAGATTAAATCTTGAACAGTATATTTATAAGGTGGAAGTGCACCAAAAATCTTTCTTTTTGCATAGACGCCCATAGGATAATTAAGTTGGGTTCCTCCACGGTACATTATCACTCGTGAGTCTTTGGCAAAAAATTTATTATCAACAAAAGGAGAAGACTGGAGAAGTAAAGTCAATATAGGATCAATCGCAATCAGCATGTTATAACTATCAACTAATGTTCTACTGACCTTTGAACGTGACGCATATTTAATAAACCTTTTTTTTTGATCAAACATGCCACGTGGCAAGGTATAATGTTGATGATATCCACATGTAAGACCTGCTTTTCTCTGGTTTTCTTCTCCAAGAATTGCTTTATGTATATCATATCTTTTGCTTTTAATAGTTACAGGATCATTCTTGCCAGGATATGTACCAAATGGATATAAGTTATATCCATTTTTCTCAGCAATGTCAAACAATAAAATGGTCTTTTCAGCAAGATCAATATTACTTAAGTTCAGGCGCTGATGAGGCATTGAAGTAAGTTCAATGAAGCTTTTCACTGATTCTTCCTGGACAGGCATACCTTTCTTTTCAGCTAATCTTAACAATTTACCTGAATTGTCAATAGAACCATCAGAAGTAAGGGTAAACATCTCGAGTTCAAAACCGCTTAATGAACGTTTTAGAGGAATTTTAGTATTTTTTTTAGGTAAAGACTGATTTGTCAAACGTCTATTTGATTTAAATGCCATGATGATGTATAAAAAATAGGAGTATATTATAGTTTCTAAAAATATATAGTGAAATTATTGGAATACCTTAACTTAACGTGATAAAATATATCCAGCACTTTAGTTACTGTGATTGTTCTTATTTATCTAGTTCAGAAAGTAGCTTTTTCTTTATTTGCTTAAATTATGATTCTTCAAGTGGATTATCTTGAGTAGTATTTTGGTCCATGACTTTAACATCATATTTACTTACCACTCTTAAGCGTTCATAAGCATTCTGTGATTCATTAGATAATTCAGGTCTTAGATCTCGTCTGATTTTATGAATTATTTCTATGGCTTTTTCCTCTGAAGAGGTTATATTTAGAATTACATTATCTTGATTATAACCACAGTCTAATGTGATAGATCCATGATAATCATTACCAAATAACCAATATGGCCTACCAGCATATTCAATAATTCCTTTAAGGTCATCTTGTTCAGCCACAATATCTTTTTTCTTTTTTATCAATCCAAAGAAAAGGAATTCGTCCATTATATCTTCAATTGAGTCTATATCTGAAACAGATGCACTAGAAAGAGATATTGTAAGTTGTTCTAGTTTTTTAGGTCCAATCTTATAAGATATCTCTTCAACCTTCATAAAATGATTAATAGTATTTATATTTTAAAGATATTATGTCTGTTTTGAGGTTTTACTATTATAAAATAGCAAAATATTTAAAGAGAAATGGACTGCTAAAGGATATTAAAATCAAACAAAATTAGACCAGGGGGTGGTCAAAATAAATAAATTATTGATATTTGGAATAGTCTTTATTTTTATGTTGCAGATAGTAGCAGCAGATAACACTACAAAACTTGAGATTATAGATCTTGATGTTACAGTAGATGGTAGTTCTGATAAAGATTTAACCGATGGAGAATTAATAAGCAAAGATGCAGAACCAGGTTCAACTGTTAAAGTTAAAGTTAAAGTAGAAAATTTATTTACTAGTGTTGAAGACCTAGAAATCCAGGATGTTTTTGTGACAGGAATAATCGAAGGTATTGATGATGGAGACGATCTTGAAGAAGAAGGAGACGAATTCGATCTAAGAGATGGACGTTCTAAGACAGAAACATTAACATTTGAGATTCCAAAAGAAGTTGATGAAGATGAATATACTTTGACAATCACTGTTGAAGGCGAAGATGAGAATAACACACTTCATGAACTTGAATGGACTTTAACATTAGAAGTCAAGAAAGAAAAGCATGCAATTGAGCTTGAGAAAGCAAGCTTAAGCAGAGAAATCGTTGAATGTACTGGAACAACAACTCTTGATATAAAAGCAACAAACTATGGAAGAGATGACGAGGATGAAGTAACATTAGAAGTGCTTAGTCCATCTTTAGAACTAAATATCAAAGAGGAAGATCTTGAACTAACAAACGATCTATTTGATGATGACAGTTCATACAAGAAAACTGTTACAATCAATACAAATGGCATAGCAGCAGGTACATATCCTATTGAAGTTAATGTGTACTATGATGATGATAAGTTAGATGACTCAAGAACAGTTTACTTAGTAGTGAAAGAATGTGTAGTAGAAACAACTAATGATGAAAATGAAGAAGAACAAACAGAAGATGACACATTTGTAGTTAATCTACCTAGCGACACTAGCGATGAAGACGACACTGTTACAGTATACGCAACACCTACAGGAGATGTTGCCTTAAACACATCCGAAGAAAGCTCAAACACAGCAACTTATGTACTTATCGCTGCTGTTGGAGTCATACTTCTTTTAGTTGTGTTTGCAGCATTACTAGGCGTTGTGCTTATCCTAAAAAGATAAGCAATTTTTTTATTTTATTTTTTATTTCTTTTTAAATGATTTCTAATGACCATAAAAGATTTTTAGCTGATTTTATTTGACAAATAAGCTTTTTTAGGTTTATCATTAATTAAAAAGCAAAAGACATTTAATAAATCCTGATTTAACTTAATTTTGATAATAATTAAGCATTATAACTAGGAGGGAATAAGATGACAATAGAAGAGCTTGCACCTGAACAATTAAGAAAAAGGATAGACCCAAAATCATTGGGATTTGATTCTACTAAAGATATTAGGCCGTTAGAAGATATTATCGGACAGGAAAGAGCTCAGGAATCTATTAAGATTGCCCTTGGTATTGATGCTCCAGGATATAATGTATATGCAGCAGGTTATTCAGGATCAGGAAAAGCTACTGCAATAAGGAAGATGGTAGAGGATGCAAGTAGAGAAACAGAGTTCCAATTACATGATATAGCTTATGTATATAATTTTCAAAAGAATGACGAGCCAATGTTGCTTGAGTTTGTTGCAGGTGAAGGAAGAAGATTTAAGGATGATATAGGTCACGCAATAAGAAACGTAAAGAGTTACTTAAATGATGAATTTAATGGAGAAGAATTCAGTACGAGGATAAGTGGAGTGAGAAGCAAATATGTTCCAAGACTCAATACTTTAAGTGCAGAAGGGAACTCAATAAAAGAAAAGACAGAGAATGCTGTAAGAGAACAATATGAAAAGAATGGTGGAAATATATCAATTTCTCCAAGCGCGTTAAAGAATATTCCTAGGTTAAAAGATATCCATGAAGAAATTCAGGACCTTGAATCTAAGATGAATGAAGAGAGTGGTAATTTAAAGGATGAATTTGCACAAAGAGTAGTTGACAAAGCATTTACAGACTTAACCGAACAATATGAAGATTACAAAATAAGACAGTATATTGAAAGTATCAAACAGGATATCTTGTCTAACATTGACAACTTTATTGGAAATGATGATGAAGATGAACCTAAGATGGTCATGACTTCAAGAGGGCCTATGCCAATGCCTAATGACCAGAAAGATGATACAAAATATGAAGTGAATTTGGTTGTGGATAATTCTGGAAAGATAACAAGACCAGTTGTAGTTGAGACAGACCCAAGGTTTGTAAGATTATTCGGAACAATTGAGCGAAGATGGACCCCTATGATGGGAGCTACAACTGACCATACAAAAATAGTGCCTGGTTCTTTTCATGAAGCAAAAGGTGGATACCTTGTACTTGATTTCATGTCAGCTTACAAACAACCATTTGTGCTTGAGAAATTGATAAGTAGTCTGAAGTCAGGTGAAGTAACTATACAATCTACACCATTACCATGGTTAAATGATGAAAGCGGATTAAAGCCAGAACCAATAGGTACAGAAGATGTAAAAGTAATCCTAACTGGAAGCCCGATTATTTATCATATGCTCTATCAATATGATCCTGACTTCAGAGAGATTTTTAGAATCAAAGCGGATTTTGAACATGAAATAAGTCTTGACGATAAAGTAATTGCAGATTATGCAGGGTTCATTACAAAGCTAAGAAAAGATGAAGACCTACAGCACTTTGATGCCAGTGGAATCACGGCTGTTATTGAATATGCTATGAGAGAAGCTGATAGCCAAAAGAAAGTTTCATTAATCTTCCAGGATGTTGCAGCAATTGCACGTGAAGCTGATTATTGGGCTAAACAGGATAAAGGAAATGGTGATCTAATAAAAGAAAAGCATATTGACAAAGCCATTGAATCAAAGAGATACAGGTCTGGTATGATTGATGAAAAAATCACTGAAATGATACAGGAAGGCATGATAATGATTGATACAACTGAAGAGGTTGTAGGGCAAGTCAATGCTTTAGCTGTTATGAATTTAGGAGACTATAGCTTTGGAAAACCATCCAAGATAACAGCCAAGACCTATGTAGGTACAAAAGGAGTAACACACATTGAACGTGAGATCGAGAAGAGTGGAGCTATACATAACAAAGGTGTCTTTACATTAACAGGTTACCTAGGAAGTGTCTTTGCTCAGGACAAGCCGTTATCATTTAATGCTTCAATAACATTTGAACAGCAATATGGAGGTATTGATGGTGACAGCGCATCATCTACTGAATTGTATGCCTTACTTTCAAGTTTATCTGGAGTTGCAATTAAACAGGGAATAGCTGTGACTGGATCTGTAAACCAGAATGGTGAAGTTCAGCCGATTGGTGGTGTCAATGAAAAAGTTGAAGGTTACTTTGACATATGCAGGCAGACTGAAGAAGGATTGACTGGTGAACAAGGAGTAATGATACCTTATCAGAATGTTCAGAATTTAATGCTCAGGAAAGATGTAGTTGAAGCAGTTGAACAAGGAAAATTTCATATTTACCCAGTAAGAAAGATTGAAGAAGGAATCGAGATTCTGACAGGGATGCCTGCAGGAACTATCGACCAAGAAGGTACAGTATATCATAGAGCTAATGAAAGGATAAAAGATATTAATTTACAAATAAAGGGAGAAAGAAGAGAAGGATATCTTAACAGAGCTAAGGATGCTGTCTTTTCATTATTTTAAAATAATATCATCCAAATCAATAAATTTATAAACAAAAACCCATTGTTTTATAGTTCTAAGCCAGCGTCGCATACTCAACAACAAAGTTGTTGGTCGCGTCGCTGTCATTTATTACATTCACGCCAGCGTCGCATAATCCGGTATTGCGGTGGCCTTGAGAGCCACTTTCCTCACGGATATCCCGGTTCAAATCCGGGCGCTGGCGTTTTTTATTTAATAGGACATTATCAAAACTTTCTTTTGAAGTATAACACTAGTATTTATATTGAATTCTAAACGTCATATCTTAAAATAACATAAGAGGGAGGCATGAAAAATGGAATTTAAAGGAGTTGCAAAGTCAGGAGATTTACTGATAAGAGCAGTTACAGGATTAATATTTATTCTTGCAGGATATGGGAAGTTATTTGCTCAGCCAGGAATAGAGGGATTTAGCGGAATGTTAAGCGGAATTGGTTTTCCTGCGCCGGTTTTCTTTGCTGTTCTTGTTGGTGGCATTGAACTTGTGGGAGGAATATTACTGTTAATAGGATTCTGGACACATATATCATCATTGTTCCTTGCAGTGATAATGTTAACAGCTATATTTACAGTGCATTTACAAAATGGATGGGCTGATGTAAGATATCCATTATTAGTATTAGTGGCACTTGTAAGATATATAGGTACACCAGGAACATTTGCATCATTAGCAAGATTAAGAGCAACCAAAGTTCCTGCTTAATTTTTTTATTTTAATTTTATTATATTGGTAATTGAATCTTATTCTTAAATTCAAAAATAATTCTTTTCTCAATAATCCATTTAAAGAAATTAATAAAAGGAAGTTTAATAGCATGTTTTCCAAATGTGATTAAACCATTGTGTTTTCCAAGAGCAATTGCAAGTATTTTCCAGTCTTTCTTTTCTTGTTTAGGGAGAGAAACGTGATTAATACTTGCAATAATCTCTTTTGCGACCATTCGACCTTCTATCATTGCATTATGTGCAGTGCTTAATGTTTCACTCTGTGCAACATCACCACATAAGAATACTTTAAGATTAGATTTTAATGATAAATTATTGTTTAAGGTTTGGTCTTTTAACATATCATCATTTGGTCTAACGCCTGCAGTCATTATCACTAAGTCTGTTTGTAGTTCTTTTCCTGATTTTAATGTAATCTTATTATCCTGACATCCTATAACTCTATCATTTAGAAACAAAGTAAGCTCATTATCTTCTAAATATTTCCTTGATTTGATCCCTGCATCCTCATTGACTGAATCAAGAAGATTATGTTTAGAATGTATCAGATTAATCTTTTTGTTTGTTGTAGTTGCTAAAACAGAAGCAATCTCTATTCCAGTATAACCTCCACCAACAACAGTTATTGAATTAGCTTTCTCAAGTTCTTTATTAATTTGGATTATGTCTTTTATTCTTTTTACTGGATTTGAGAACTTCTTAAAAGATTCATTATTGAAAAAGTTAGTTGTTGAACCAGTTGCAATCACAAGGAAATCAAATTCATAAGAATTCTCTTTTGTGTGAACTTTATCAGCATCAACTTTTATTATCTCTTCATTGATAAAATAGTCACTATAATACTTATCCAAAGAAATTCTTATCTTATTAATATATCTAGGATTAGATAAATATAGATGCAATGAAGGAGTATACTCAAAATATTTGTCTTTGTCAAAAAGTTTTATATCAAGATTAAGTTTACTCTTTGTTAATTGTATTAAAGCTGATAATCCTGCAAAACCAGCACCTACGATGATTATATTAGTTTTTCTAACCATGATGTCATTTGTTAAGCCAAGTTCTTTTTAAAGATTTCTTTTTAATGTTAAAACAAGAACTAAAACAAAAAAGTTATATATCTCAGATAAAATGAATAAATGAATGAGAGTTGAAGAACTAACAAAAGACAATAAATCATGGCAGAGTTTTCTAAAGAGCCATAAGCATTTTGTTTTCCATACACCTCAATTTAAACAATTCATTGAGGAAACTTTTAAGAATACTAAGACTGTTTATCTAGCTGCAATTGATGAAGGTGAGATTAAGACAATATTTCCTTTCTTTTTCATTAAACATATTCTATTCGGAAAGAAAATAATATCCTCTGCTTTTATTGAATATGGAGGACCTGCAGGTGACATGACTTATGTATGCGATATCATCGATTATCTAAAAGATAATCATTATGGTAATGCAGATTACGTTGAAGTGAGACATGGTTTTGATGAAGCAGAAGATACACTAAGAGACTGTTTTATCAAAGATACAAAGTTCAAGAAGTTTATTCTTAAACTGAATAAGTCAAGTGACGTTGTGTGGAATAATGTTGATAAGATGCGAAAGAAAGCAGTCAAAAAAGCAGATAAAAGTGGTATTGAAGTCAAAAAACTAAATGAAGAAAATATTGACGAGCTATATAATTTGTATCTGAAAAATATGAAAGCATTTGGCAGCCCACCTTATCCAAAATCATTTTTTACTGGTTTTTTTGCTCATAAATTAGGTAAATGTTTCGGCAGTTTTCATGAGGACAAGTTAGTTGCTGCATTACTTGGATATACATGTGGTGAAAGGATACATGTTGTTATTTCCGTATCTGACCAAAAATATCTTAATTACAGACCAAATGATGCTGTACACTGGGAGTTCATCAAATTTGGCTGTGAGAACAAGTTCAAGCTATTTGATTTTGGAAGAGTGAGAGAAGAGTCAGGACAGTTTGATTTCAAGAGAAGATGGGGTGCTGAATTGTCTGACTTACCTTCATATTATCATGTATTGAAAGGCAAGAAAGAATTGCCTGATGTTGATATAGATAACTTCAAATTTAAATTATTGATGTCTATATGGAAAAAGATGCCTTTGTTTATCACTAAATGGATAGGACCCTGGATCAGAGAAGGTTTGGGGATCTAGTCGATGTTTTTATGGTTATATAATTTGGAAATAATCCAATAGCATTCTCAAGTTTACTAATGTCATCGAAAACTCCATAAACAACTGATCCCGACCCACTCAATAACGCATTGGTTGCGCCGTATGATAATAATTGTTCTTTGATTATTCTTAGTACAGGATATTGTTTAAAGATAGAATATTCAAAGTCATTATGTAACAAGCTAATGTCAAAGATACCTTGTTCTAAATCATTTAATAAACAAGTAGAGCTTTGTTTTTTTCCAACAAGATTATAATCTAATGAGGAATATGCCTGCTTTGAATCAATTCTAAAATTAGGATAGACAAGCAATAACTCTAATGAAGGTGATGAGTCAATCTTCATCACTTCTTCACCTCTACCAGACACAAGACATGTCCCACCATAAATGAAGAAGTTTACATCCATACCAATTTGTTCTGCCAATTCATTAAGATAATCTTGATTAAGGTTCAGATCCCACATTTTATTCAATATAAGTAAAGTTATCGCAGCATTGCTTGAGCCACCACCAAGGCCTGCACCAATTGGAATATTCTTGTTAATTGTTATTCTTATTCCTTGGGAAATACTATATTTATCTCTCAATAACATTACTGTCTTGTAAACTAAATTTTGTTTTGAAGGTATCTCTGAACAGATAACATTGACTTCATCGTCTTCTTCAAAGAATAATTCATCATGAAGGTTAATCAACTGTATCAATGAATTAACCTCATGGTATTCATCATCAAACCTTCCCAAAATGTCAAATGTTAAATTAATCTTTGCGTAGGAATTAGTTTTTATTTTCATTGTCTTTATTTTACCAATGTAATTATCACAAACATTACAGAATTATATCATTTCATATCAAGATATATTCTGAATAACTTCTATGATATCTTTGATAAAGTAAAATGGACCATAATCTCGCTGAGTTCTTTATTTGCATGCAACATCTCAGGCGTGAACATGTCATTATAATCATTCTCTGAGAATAAATCAATGAAATGATGGCAATTAATATCATATTCATCACAGACTTCATCAATGAGTAAATATCCTTTCATGATATCTTTATTTTCTTTTTGATAAGAATAATTAAAAGGAACAGGGAATGTGAATAAATAAAAGTTGATACCTTCTTTGTTTGAGTGTTTTAATATTTTCTTAAGAAGCTCAATGTTTTCTTTATAGCCAACAACTTGATTTTGTATTATACAATTGCCAGTGATGCAATCATAAGGTTTAAATGATTCTGATCTTTTATTGAAAATGTTTGCAATTTTTGAAGTAATAAAATAAGCACTTTTGAAATTATTCAATAAATAATAATAAGTCTTAGAAGAAGTAATTATATTGCTGTCAGTTGTGCTGTACTTTAATGGTTCAACAACAATTAGATTTTTATTAAACATAAAGAAATCTTTTCTGAAATCATTATACATCGTGACTAATAATATTACATTCTTTGGTTTATATTCAGTGAAAATATTGTTGAATCTTATGTAATGATCAAGCATTTCATAACCAAGATGGCAAGAGATTGATGTTGATTTACCAGTTAAAGCTTGTTCCAGTTTTTTACCGTAAGAATTGTCATTAATTATATCACCTTCACAAACAGAATCACCCATAATTAAGAAATCAATATCTGCTTTGTTTTTTGAATCAATTGAGTTATCGATAAAAGTTATTTTATAAGGTCTATTAGAGTAGTAAGAGATACTGAATAGTTCAAATACTATAAGAAAAATAATAATTGAAACAAAAAAAATAAGTGAATTTTTAATATTAAATCTAGACATAATATATTTACTTTTAAGTCAATTATTTAATATTTTGGAAACTGTAAACTTTGCCATGACCTTACTTAGTTCTTCATTAGGATGAATCTTATCATAGGCAGCATAATCATCAATGTTTTCAATATTTTTGAATAAGTTAATTAAATGATAACAAGCGATATTATGTTTATCACAGACTTGGTTAACAGATTTATACCCTTTAACCACCTCTTTATTTTTCATCTGTTCTTCAATATCTCCAGGGTATGGAAAAGTAACTATTTGAATATTGATATCATTTTCTCTTGCAGTCTTAATAATCCATTCAAGCAATTTAATGTTTGACTGATAATCAATCTTTGCTCCTTGTTTACCAGTCATATGTTTTCTGTATGGAGTTTCTTTATTAATTTGATTATTTAATTTATACAAAATAATCCCTGACCTTGTAGCAAAGTAATAAAATAAATCTGATTTTTTTAAGAGAGTATAGATTAATCTGGACTCAGTTGTAAAAGGATTTGTTATTGTAAAATAAGCTGCTGGATTAAGAGAGACAAGGCTTTTTCCAAAAATAAAGAAACCACGATTCTCAAAGTCATTGTACATTGTGATTAGAAGTATTATGTTATCCGGACGGCTGTATTTCATAAGATTGTTTAATGCAACATAATGGTCAAGCATATCTGCGCCATCATTGCAAAATCCATAGACTAAACTATCATCTAAATATTTAATCATATAACTTAAGTATGACTTTTTCTTGTCTATACCATAACCCATGCAAACAGAATCACCCAATATAATATAATCTAATTTTCCAGTAAAAACGTTTTCAGATGGATTTATGTAAATTGCTGGAATTTTCTGTGTGTTTTGATAATAAAATCCGAAGATTATTTCTAAGAATATCAAGATAAATATAATGGAGATTATGACTAATAAATATTTTAAATGTTTCTTAAAACTTGATTTCTTCATTTTAGTTTTGAATAAATAAATTCAGCCATTATCTCACTTAATTTTTCGTTAGGATGGATTTTATCTCTTGTTGTCATGTTATCACTATCTTCAATCTTAGAGAAATGATTAATAAATGGTAATTGTTTAACCTAATTTTCATGTAATTAGAATAAAGAAACTTATTTTAAATGTTTTATGTAGTCACTACAACTAACCCATTGACAATCTTGTTTTGAGATTAGATTTTTGAATATAGTCCATGCTTTTTTCCCTGAATTTCTTGCAGATAGTTGTTTAACAAGAAGAGGCATATTCTGTTTTTCACCTTGTTCAAGAAACTCATAAGGGTGAAAATAAAACATGTATGGGACCTTAAACAATTTAGAAAGTGGATAAAATAATCTGTAATATGAAAGAGCAGATGGAGGAAATCTAAAAAAAGTAAAGTCAGGTATTGGTAATTCAATCAAATCATTACCTTTCTTTGTCAGTCTTGTTGAACAGTAATATGGTTTTTTATGAGAAAAAATGTTAAGATACCTCCCTGGAAAGAAAGAACCTATAGAAGAATCATATTCAAAACCATGTTTTTTAAGGGCATCACCAAGCATATTATTAGTAACTAAGAAAGGTGCTCTAAATCCTTTGCAATCAATTCCTATTTCTTTAAGAGAAGATTTGGACAACTTTATCTCATTATTAAGCTCTTCCTCGCTAAGCTTGTCAAGATGTACATGAGAATAAGAATGTGAAGCAATTTCGTGTTTCTTATTTATATCCTTAATAAGGTCTTCAAAAGGTTCTGCAAGCTTACCAACTGTAAAGAAGGTTGCTCTTATATTATGATCATCAAACAAATCAAGAATCTTTGGGATGAGGTTGACACTCTCTGTTGAGTCATTGCTGTCAAAGTCATACTCAAGATCAATGCTAATTATTTTCTTTTGCATTTTCTTTTGCTTCACTTATAGCAACATTCTTTACTAATTTCTCTATCTTCATCTGATTTTTTCTAACTGTTTTATAAAGATAAAAGATCACTATTGAAAAGAACATGAAACCAAATATAGTGAACAGTTGTATTACCGATACTACATTAAATACCTGATTCATGAAAAAATCTAGATATTGAGGGAAAAGTACACCAAAGAGAAACACAATCCATACAACAAACCAAACCAGAAGATCATTAAAATTAAGGTCTTTTCTTCGGTAATAAAAGTATGTAAGGTATAACATTAAAAGCGCAAATATTACTGCAAAGATCTGTATTCCTAAAAAACCAAATAAATTTACCATCTTAAAAACCTCCACTTAAGCATGTTCAGCACAATCTTCACTCCATCTATCACAGTAGTACCTTTATAATGGTCCTGATATATTGTGCTTATTGGCGATTCAATGCATTTTAAATTGTGCACTCCTGCATTTGCAAGCATCTCTGCTTCAACCCCATAATCAGATGCTTGCCATTTAATCTTTTCGTATATCTCTGGTTTAATGATTCTAAAACCAGATTGAGTGTCCTTTATATTTTGGAATAATACTCTAAAAACTGAATGTATAAAAAAATTACCATATCTATATAATAAAGGCATATTATCTGGTCTTGATCTTGAACCGATAACTAAGTCTGCGTTATCTTCTTTGAACTTAGCTATTAATTTAGGTATTTCACTTGGATCATGCTGACCATCTGCATCAATTGTGATTAATAATTCAGGATTCCGTTTTAATGCAAATTCAATACCTGTCTTTAAAGCAAGACCTTTCCCCATATTGACTGCGTGTTTCAGGATGAAATCAGCTTCTTTTGAGATATTAGAAGTATTATCAGAACTACCATCGTCAATAACCACAACTTCATCAACATACTTCTTAGTAGCATTAATAACAGAAGTTATGTTCTTTTCTTCATTAAAAGCAGGTATAATTGCAATTGTGTTTCCCATATAGATAATAAGAAAATATAAGTATTAAAAAGGTTTTGGTATATTAAATTTTATTCTTCTTATACCAACTAACAAACTTTTTCATGCCTTCTTCTACGCTTATCTTTGGAGAGTAGCCAAGCAGTTCTTTTGCTTTTGATACGTCTGCAAATGTATTGTTCACGTCACCTGGTTGCATAGGCTTCTTCTTTATGTTTGCTTTTTTATCAAGTAATTTTTCAATTACTGTGATAAACTCTCTAAGCTCAATTGTACTTGAGTTTCCAATATTAATTATCTCAAATTCAAGATCTTTATCCAAAGCTGCTAAAATCCCATTAAGGATATCACTTACATATGTATAATCTCTTTTAGTTGTTCCATCACCAAACATTGGCAATTCTTTACCTTCATCAATAATCTTAGTAAACTTATAGGGAGCCATGTCAGGTCTTCCTCTAGGACCATAAACTGTAAAAAATCTTAGACAAGTTACGTTTAAGTCATAGAGTTTATGGTAAGTGTGACACATAAGTTCGCATGATTTTTTAGTTGCTGCATAAGGAGAAATAGGAAAATCAACATTGTCTGTCTCTGAAAAAGGTACTTTTTTGTTATTACCGTAAACTGATGAAGAAGAAGCAAAGACAAAGTTTTGTATCTTGTAAGATTTTGCAAGATCTAGAAGATTCATTGTTCCATTTATATTTACATCAGCATACAACAAAGGATTCTGAATGCTGTATCTGACACCTGCGTATGCAGCTAAATGGATTATCTTATCAATTTCATTTTCTTTAAAGATTTGTTTTAATTTATCTAGATTTCTTATATCTTCTCTATAAAGTTTGAATTTTGAGTTTTTTGTACATTCTTTTATATTAAGCTCTTTTTGCTTAGGGTCGTAGTAATCATTAAATGAATCAATGCATATTACAGACTCACCTCTTGCTAAAAGCGCTTCACATGTATGACTTCCGATAAATCCTGCTCCGCCTGTTACTAGGACATTCATATCAAAACAACTCCTACAAGTATCAATTCAAAAATGTATAAAGAATAAACAACATCTCTTTCATAAACTTTTCTTTTGATTTTATTGATTAAAAGAATCATAAAGTGTTCTAAGCCATATACCTTATTATATCTTAACTCAAGAGTGTTGTCGTAGTTCACTCTTGCAAAGCTCTCTTTTTGCATAAATCCTCGGAGTTTCAAAAAAAACTCTATAAAATATGGTATAAAAAGAATAACAGCTGCCTTCTCAACATTTCCAAGGATTGCTACGCATGCTATGACTGCTCCGACAGAATAAGTCAAGGTATCACCTGGAAATATTCTTGCAGGATATCTATTGAAGATAAGAAATGCCAATAAAGCAAAGACCATACATAAAGCAATCACAGCAACAAATCCAAGGTTTTGCTGCCAGGCAATGAACCCAAGCGCTGAAAGAATGATTGCACCCATACCTGCTTCAAGACCATTGTAGCCTGCAAGCATATTGAATCCGTTTGATGCTCCAACAATCGCTAATGGTACTATGAATAAAGGATAAAAAAAGCCTAAATTAACTTCTCCAATCAAAGGAAATATCATTGTTGATTGACCTGCGTTGATTACCATGATTGGAAGAGCTGCAATAAGAGTAAGGAATGGTTTTTGCCATTGTCTCAAACCAATCTTCCAGCCAAGGATGTCATCAATAAGACCTACTAAAGCTATGATCAGAACAGTTGATAAAACAGCAAAAATAGGACTGATGACTCCGTTTGCACCTAAGTAGAATGTTTTTATAGCAATATATGAAAGAACACCAAATATAAAACCAATTACAACAGGGATGCCTCCTATTTCGGCTATCTTCTTCTTATCATATTTATGAACATCTATACCTACTAAACCTGCTTTCCTTGCCCTCTTAATCCAGTGAGGAGTAACTAAAAAAGCTACTATAAAGCTGATTACAAAGCTAAGTAATAGTATATATTCCATAAGAGAACCATAGAAATATATTGTTTATTAAGTTTGTGGAATTGGTTATTTTGTTGATGAATGCCTTCAGAGAGTTGATGAGCATTGAAATATTTTTATTTTTAATATAAATAAATAAATAAATAAATAAATAATAAACAATGCTCATCACAGCAAAAAAAGTCCTACCTTTTCTTCAAATATTAATATAAAAATAAACTTAGGAATGAAAAAAGAAAAGTTATATAAACTTAAAATACCAATATTTAGAAAATCATTTTGAAAACTAGGTGAGTCTTTTGAAAAAAGGTATATTATTTCTGATTTTATCAATAATCTTAATACCAATCGTTAATGCAGGTTTCTTTGATTTCATAACAGGAAAGGTAACAGATGGAGCGCTAGATGACACTCTAAACATATATTTTACAGCTGATAATCTTTACGAGCTTTATGTGAATGGACAATTTATTGGTTCAACAGTCGGTACAGTATGGGACTGGGCCGATATAGAAAATTACGTTGTCAATTTAAGACCTGGTAAGAATGTGGTTGCTGTAAAAGCCACTAATCATTATTCAGTATCAGGTATATTTGGTGAATTCTTTTATGGTGATCAAAGATTTATAACAGATACAAGCTGGAAGGTTTCTTCACAAGAAGAAGCGGATTGGAAAACTGTTGAATTTGATGATAGTTCATGGGAGAATACTGTAATACAAGGCAACTCAGGTGATTACCCTTGGACACAAGTACGTGGATTCAGAGATCCTGTTCCTGACACATATTGGATATGGGATCAAGATAATAGAGTATCTAATGCAGTGCGTTATTTCAGATATAGTTTTGATTATAATGTTCCTCAAGAAAATTTAGCTCCAACAGTAACAATACAACAAAGCCAAGTCAATGGAACAGCACCGCTTACTGTTTATTTTACAGGAAGAGGTTATGATACTGATGGTTATATAACTGCTTATAACTGGGACCTTGGTGATGGACAGACATCCAGTTATCAGACAGTTACACATGTTTATGAGCAGCCAGGAACATATAATGTTGTCCTGACTGTAACAGACAATGAGGGTGCTACTGGTACTACAACAGCACTTATTCTTGTATCAAGTCCAATTATACCAGAAGACTGTAGAGAATGTAAAGGGAAAATTACAGAATTAACAATACAATATAAAAGAGATAATACAGCGACAATTAAAGTTGAACAGAAAAAAGAAGGTGTTATTTATGAAAATATAGTTAGTCCGAATGGACAGTTTACTTTAGTTGGTGCTGATAGTAAAGGAACACTAGGAACTGAAATTTCTTTTTACGTTAATGATATTCTGAATACTAAAATGCACACAAGTTGCTCAGTTCCAGTCGGCCCAGGTTTATTAAGTGGAGATTTCAAGGTTATCTCAGGAGAAAGCAAAGATGGAGGTACACTTTGTGATGTTGAAGAAGTGACGCCAGTAGCTAATTGTGGAGATGGTTTCTGTAACGGAGCTGAAACTTGTTCAAGCTGTGCAACTGATTGCGGAGAGTGTGCAACACCAGCACCAGTAGGTCCATACTGTGGAGATGAGTCATGTAATGGAAATGAAACATGTGAAACCTGCAATACTGATTGTGGAGATTGTGTACCTGAGACAGTACAATGTACTGATTCTGATGGTGGATTAAATTATAATACAAAAGGAACAACTTACGGGAAAGATTATGAAGAAGTTGTTAAAGACCATATAGATTACTGTAAAACTGATGCTATAAGAGTACAGGAATTTTATTGTACTACACAACCAGTCCCATGGAGCAACAATGATGAGACAATTGTAATAGGTAATCTTTATACATGTCCAAATGGATGCCAAGATGGAGCTTGTATATCAACAACTCCAGAACCTAATGCAACAGGATCTTGTAATGGGCAACCAATTGCATGTAGCTCAACTACAGATTGTGGCACAGCTGGATGGCAAGGAGAATCATTCTGTGGAACTGACGGAAATGTTTATAGGCAGAATACAATATACAGTTGTGTATCACCAGGAACATGTGATTCAAATTGTTTATACCAAACCAACACAAATGTTTATCAAAATTGTGAGTATGGATGTGAAAATGGACAATGTATAGCACCACCAGTATGTACAGGAGGAGTAGAAGATGGAAGATGTTCATCTGGATGCGGAGCATCAAGCACTTGTGATGGAAAAGTGCCTGGATCAGAGTATAGATGTGATAGCAATGGACTGCCTAGCGATACAGGAGACAGTTGGTGCTTATGTTATAGTGAGTTCAACTGTGACGGAAGAGTTGTGGAAGGAGATATTTGTTCACAAGGTAAATGGATAAGGACGAAAGAACCGGCTTACGAAGCTTGTTTAAGTGACTGTGGAGCTGATCCTAATTGTAATTTAAGGATAGCTGATTCACAATATACTTGTGATTCAACAGGTGCTTATTCAATAACAGGAGATAATATATGTACTTGTACAGATAGTTGTGAGTTGAGTATAGAGGTACCAACGCCGACTGTTGTAGCAAATCAGAGCTATTGTGGTGATGGTGTTTGTGATAGTGGTGAAGACTGTAACTCATGTTCTTCTGATTGTGGTAGTTGTGTTTCATCAGGTGAACGAAAAATTACAAACCTAGCTACCATGCAGATGGATCCTGTTATACATGAGGATATTATTGTTTGGGAAGATCAAAGAAACGGCAATACCAACACAGATATTTATATGTATGACCTTTCTACAGATCAGGAAACACAAGTGACATCAAGTTCAGGAGACCAATTTCAACCAGCTGTATGGGGCAACAAGATTGTCTTTGAACATCAATCAAGCCCAGGATTTTGGGAGGTTCATTTATATGATATCTTAACAGGTCAAGAAACAACTATCTCAAACCCTGGGAGATTAGCACCAAAACCAGATATCTATGAGAATAAAGTTGTCTGGAAAGAACTAAAGACAGGCGTATCTGATGCAAATATTATACTTTATGATATAGACACAGGTCAGAAAAGAGATATTACCACGAACACACAGGACCAGATAGATGCCCAAATTTATGGAGACAAGATTGTATGGCAGGATAACATAAATGGAGATTGGGATATTTATATGTATGATCTCACAACAAATCAGGAAGAAGCTATAGCAACAGGTCTTGAAAACCAAATGATTCCAGATATTCATAGTGACAAAGTTGTATGGATTGGAAAAGAGGGTATTTATTTGTATGATATCTCAACGAAACAGGAAAGAAGGATATTAGAGACAGGAACCTCGCCAAAGATACATCTAAATAAAGTGGTATTTAAAACACCAAAACCAGTATGGGACAAAAATAGTGGAGTCAGTGTATATGACATTGTAACAGGTGAAATTACCGTTGTAGTTACAGATACTGCTTATGACCCTTACCCATCAATATTTGAGAACAAGGTAGTATGGCAAGATGCACGTGATGGATTTACAAATGTATATCTTTACGAATTAGATACAACTGTACAGGAATTGGTCAATCAAACAGAAACTGTAACAACACAACCAATAACAACAACTGAACAAACAACAGTAACATCATCAGGGTTAATTTCATCGATCAACCCAACTTATCAGGAACAGACTACAGTTACTTTAGAAATACAACAAGAACCCGCTTTACCAGACCAAACACAAAATGGTACAGTAACAACAACACAACTACCTCAGACTGAAGATGTTCCAACAACAGTATGTGCAGGATGTTTTGTAGAAAATCAATGCCTATCTATTGGTGTAAGAACATTAGTAAATAACCAAGCAGTATATTGTGATAGTGACAGAGACCTGAAACTAATGAAAGAAGGCAAAGATTCTTGCAAAGAAGGGTATGAATGTAAATCAAGTACATGCAAGAAAAAGAAATGTTTGAGTATTGATAAAATTAAGAACAAGAATGTGTTGCAAGGAATACTGGATTTCTTCAAAGGGATATTCAGTTAATTTTTTTATTTTTTATTTTATTAATTATCATAAAGCTTAAATAATTTACAAATAGTTCTTTTTAGTGATGGTATCAATATTAGAAGCAGTATTGTTGGGTATTATACAAGGAATAACAGAATGGCTGCCAATAAGCAGCTCAGGGCATCTAGTTATATTTCAGGAATTATTTAACATTAAAGCGTCTATAATGTTTGACCTTATGCTCCATATAGGTAGTTTAATTGTTATTCTTATCATATTCTACAAAGACATACTGAGAGTAGTATCATCAGTATTTAATGATGATAAAGAAGGGAAAAAGCTGTTATTATTATTAGCATTATCTACTATAATCACTGCAATAATTGGTTTATTATTCCAGGACTTTTTTGAGTCTTTATTTACAAATATAAAAGCAGTAGGTATTGCATTAATTGCAACAGCTATTCTTTTGTTCTCTGTTAAGCTTGTTAAAGTAAACAGAAAAAAAGCAATGGGTATTTCTGATGCTATTATAATCGGGTTAATGCAAGGCATTGCTATAATTCCAGGTATATCAAGGAGTGGCACAACAATCTCTGCTGGATTATTAAGAGGCATTGATAGAGAATTAGCCATTAGATTTTCATTCTTACTTTTTATACCTGCAATAATTGGTGCGACAATATTACAACTAAATGATTTTGTTATTGAAGAAATAAACATAATGCCAATGATTGTTGGGTTGATTGTTTCAGTTATTGTTAGTTATATTACTGTAAAAATGCTTATAAAAATTATTAAGACGCATAAATTCTATATGTTTGGATATTATTGTTTAGCAGTCGGATTGATAATTGTTTTTAGTTATTCTTAGGTAGAAGTTAAAAGTGATTATGTAGAACTTTCTTTTTTGGTAGAACCTACTTTTGCTGTGGATGAGCATTGATTTATTTTATTTAACGTATTTTAAATTAGAAACTAAAAATAATTAACCATGCTCATCACTTTTCTGAAGGCACAATCAAAATAATAATTAAAAAAAAACACTAAGAATTCAAATTTTTAAAGTATTCAATTGTCTTAGCAAGACCGTGTTCCAAATCAACTGTTGGTTCCCATTTAAGTAATTCTTTTGCTTTAGATATATCAGGTTGTCTTACCTTTGGATCGTCTATTGGAAGATCTTTATGAACAATATTACTGGTGCTACCTGTTACCTTAATTATAAGATTAGCAAGCTGCATTACAGTCATTTCAGTTGGATTGCCTATGTTAACAGGGGTGTTTATGTCTGACATCAATAAACGATATATTCCTTCAACAAGGTCAGATACATAACAGAAACTTCTTGTCTGTGAACCGTCACCAAATACAGTTATATCTTCATTGTTCAATGCCTGGTTGATGAAAGCAGGCATTGCTCTCCCATCATTAGGCCTCATCCTAGGACCATAAGTATTGAATATTCTTATAATTCTGGTGTCAATTTTATGGAAACGATAGTATGCAATTGTGATAGCTTCTGCAAAACGTTTTGCTTCATCATAACATCCTCTTGGTGACATTGTATTTACGTTACCCCAATAAGATTCTTTCTGAGGATGTACAAGTGGATCACCATATATTTCTGAGGTTGAAGCAAGAAAGAATCTTGCATTCTTAGCCTTTGCTAGACCTAATGCATTATGAGTACCAAGTGAGTTTGCTTTTAATGTCTGGATTGGTATCTTAAGATAATCAATTGGAGAAGCAGGACTTGCAAAATGCAATATATAATCAATGTCTTCTTTTATATCAATATGCTCTGTGACATTGTGTTCAATAAAAGTGAAGTTTTCATTGTCTATTAAATGTTTGATGTTATCTTTATTACCAGTAATAAAATTATCCATGCAAAGGACTTTCATTCCTTTAGATATCATTAAGTCGCATAAATGGCTTCCAAGGAAACCTGCACCGCCTGTGATTAATACAGTTTTAGTCATTCTATCTCACCTTTGTATATTGTTTGTATTTTTAAACTTTTAGGATTGTTTCATGATTTCATTTGCTTCTTCATAGCATTTGAGGTCACCAATATCGAACCATGAACCTTCTTTGAAAGGATGGCAATAAACATCTGTTTCTTTGTGAAGCCATATAATGAATCCACCTGTTGTATCAGGTGAATTGCCTTGATCTAAATATTTCTTAATTAAAGAGATTGTATTCTTGGGGAACAAATAAATGCCTGTTGAAATAAGCGTGGTTTTAGGTGTATCTGGTTTTTCTTCAAAGCCAATTACTTTATTATTCTCATCAAGTTCAGGAACACCAAACTTCTTTGCTTCATCAATCGTTTTTACATCATAAGCAGACATTAAAGGAGTATTATTTACTTTGAATGAATTAAGCATATCAATAATTGAGAAAGTAAAAATATTATCTGAATTAATTATTATAATATCATCATCGATATTCTCCTTTTCTATCAGGAAATTAATATCACCGATTGAGCCAAGACGTGTTTCATTTGATGTTGTTCCATCATTGATTATTTTTATTGAGATATCTGAATTAAATTTGTTTGACCAATCAAGGAATGATTGATAGAATTTATCATTAGTTATTATGTAGATTATATCTACTGAGTTGAGTTCTTTTATTTTGTCAATTACATATTCAATCATTGGATGGTTAGCAACATCAAGTAATGCTTTTGGCTTATCTTTTGTCAAAGGATATAATCTTGTACCATAACCAGCAGCAGGTAATATCGCTTTAATCAAGACCACCCTTCATCAATTGAAGTAAGAACTCTTTGAAATCAGGCCCGATATCTTTTCTTTTTAGCGCAAAATCAACAATTGTTTTTACATATTCCAATCTGTTGCCAATATCATAACGTTTGCCTACAAATTTGTGTGCATAAACACTATGCTTTTCCTTAAGAAGCTTGATTGCATCAGTTATCTGTATCTCTCCACCTTTACCCTTTGGTGTCTTTTCAATAAAATCAAATATTTCTGGTGTAAGTATATATCTTGCTGCAATTGCAAGGTTAGATGGTGCTTCTTCAGGTGTAGGTTTTTCTACAAGATCAGAAACTTTTATAGTAGAATCTTCCACTTGATTCCCTTTAATTATTCCGTAATTACTTACCCTATTCTTTGGCACTTCTTCAACACCAATGACAGTACTTTTGTACTTATTATAGACCTCAATTAGTTGTTTTGTGACATTCTTTTCTGAGCGTATTAATGAGTCTCCTAAAAGAACAGCAAAGGGTTCATTACCCACATGTCTTTTTGCACAATATATTGCATCACCAAGGCCTTTCATCTCTTTTTGTCTAATGAAGTGTATATCAGCAAGGTCAGCTAATCTCACAACCTCCTGATGCATTTCTATATTTCCCTTTTGTTTAAGGTCAAATTCAAGCTCAAAATTCCTATCAAAATGATCTTCTATTGCCCTCTTACCTTTTCCTGTAATTATAAGAATGTCAGTTATACCTGCTTTGACAGCTTCCTCAACAACAAACTGTATTGTTGGTGTATCTACAATAGGCAGCATCTCTTTTGGTTGCGCCTTTGTTGCAGGCAAAAACCGTGTGCCCCATCCAGCAGCTGGAATGATTGCTTTTTTTATTTCCATTTGAATCCCTTTGAATTGTAAATATATATCACTTTAAAAAAATTTAGTTAGTAAAATTACCAACAAATTCCATGATAATTCTTTGGTCTCTTTCCATTAAATACATTCTTACCATCTATGACTATTTTATCCCCATAGTCAAGGTCTCTAAACTCAGGCCAATCTGTCAATAATAAAACAATATCTGCTTTATCTATTGCTTCTTGTGCGTTAAGTGAAAAGTTTAAATGAGGGAATAATTGCATGACAGCAGGCATTCCCATGGGATCAAAGATTAGTAACTCAGCTTGTTCCATAAGAAGTTCTTTTATTATGAATAATGATGGACTTTCTCTGACATCATCTGTGTCAGCCTTAAAAGTAAGACCAAGTATGGCAATGTTCTTATGTTTAAGAGGGATGTTTTCTAGTAAACTTAGTAATTTCAATGGTTGTTCTTTATTTACATCAAGAACTGATCTTAAAAGTCGAGGATGATAACCTTTTTCTGTTGCCTTATAAACTAATGCTGAAACATCTTTTGGAAAGCATGACCCTCCAAAACCAATTCCTGATTTAAGAAAATGTGGACTTATCCTATAATCAAGTCCTACACCTTCTGCTATAATATTTGTATTTATATCAAATTTTTTGCAGATGTTACCAATTTCATTTATGAAAGAAATCTTTGTTGCAAGGAATGCATTAGCTGCATATTTTATCATCTCTGCTTCCTTAAATGAGGTTTCTAAAATAAGACATTCAAAGTTTTGATATAACTCTTTTAAAGTGTCAATTGATTTCTGGTCTGATGAACCAATTACTATTCTGTCTGGTTTAAAGAAGTCGTCTAATGCAGAACCTTCCTTAAGGAACTCTGGATTCATGCATGCACCAAAGTCTTTACCAAATTTCTTGCATGAGAACTCTTCAATTGTAGGTATTACTGTCTTCTCAAGTGTTTCTGGAACAACAGTACTCTTAATAACAACAACATGGAACTTATCTTTATCTTTCAATATTTTCCCGATGTCTTCTGAAACCTGACGTACTTGTTCAAGCTTTATCTCACCGTGTTTTCTTGAAGGTGTCCCTACACATATGAAAGTTATATCTGAATTAAGAATAGCTGATTTAAGGTCAGTTGTAGCTGTCAGGTAATCCGGCACTACTTCATTAAGAAGTTCTTTAAGTCTTTTTTCATAGAAAGGTTCTTCTTTGTTGTTCAATTTATGGATTCTTTCCTTATCAATATCCATGCATATGACTTTATTTTTTAATTTAGCAAGACCGACGCCTGTAACAACGCCCACATAACCTCCCCCTATGACTGAAATATTCATGATTTTATCCAGAAAATAAATTTATTTTAAATATCTTACCGTTATCCTACTTTATCCGATAAATTTATATAAAGATTAATATGATATATTATAGTCATGAAAAAGAAGATATCTATTACATTAAACGAAAGAACAATAACTGAGATAGATAGTATTATAGACAAGATATATATCAGAAACAGGTCGCAAGCAATTGAACATTTAGTGAATAATGCTCTTGGAGAGAACAAGACTGCAGTGATATTATCAGGCGGAGCTGAGAAGAAAATAAGCATTTCTAAAAACGAATTTCGACCCACTGCAATGATTAGAGATAAAAGTGTAATCGAGCTTGCTATAAAGAAATTAAGAGAATCTGGATTCAAGACAATATTTATTGTTGCAAGACCATTGGTTCTGACAAAGATATTTGAGATCATGCGAGACGGTAGTGATTATGGTGTTAAGATCAATTATATTGAAGAAAAAGAAAGTAAAGGAACTGGCAACTCATTAAAACTATTGAAAGGCAAGATAAACTCAAACTTCCTTGTGATCTATGGAGATATAATATTCAACAAGATCAATATTGAAGAATTCTGGAAAAGTCATCTCAAACAGCAATCAATTGCAACCCTAATGCTTACAACATCTCCAAAACCAAGCGAAAAAGGGACTGTCAAAATGGAAGGAAACCAGGTGCTTGAATTCACACAAAAACCAAAACAAAGTGATATCTATCTTGTGTTCTCTGCTATATTTGCTGCAGAGCCAGAAATACTTGATTATAGCGGAAACGTGCTTGAATCAGACATATTTCCTGCTTTAGCAAAGAAAGGATTGTTACAAGGACATCTGAGCAGTGAGAAAGAGATACATATACATTCTAAGGATGATATCAATAGATTCTCTTAGGAAGGGTCATACATCTTGGACCAGCCATCATCTCAAAAAATCTGTCATCTCTTATCTTATATTCACTATCAAATAAATTGACCTCATAAACATCTATTCCTTGTTTTCTTAATTCATCCGGAACATTCTTTGACCCATGAAATTCAAGATAATCAGCTGGAAAGTCTTTTAACATTACTACTTTATTATCTCCAATTGTGAGAATATTCCCAATCAAAGGAAGATGATGTTTAACAGAGTATTTTCTGAAAATGTTTAAGTCACGCTGAATCTCAATTATATGATACCCTTTTTTAGCAAGTGTTTCTGCTGTATTATCAAGAGTCCTTAAGATACGACTATATGCTTCTTCGTCAATCTTTCCTTTATCATCCACAAAGAATATATCATACTTACCAAGTTGTTCTGCCATTGCATGATTATAAACAACAACATCTGAACTTACAAAATTCATAAAGAAATCAATGTCAAGATCAATATAGCTAGGGATAAATTCAACATTTAACTCATTCTCAAGATCACTTATCTTTCTTGATGTTTTCTTTGAAAGAACTGCTACATTACCATCACTTGTAATGCATGCATTACTGAAATCAATTGGTCTTGTTGAAGGTTGATTTTCTCTAAAGTGAAAAGGTAGATCTCCAAAGTTATCAGTAAATCTTTCTACACTTGAATCAAATAAAAAATCTGAACCGCTGAAGAAGCCCCAATTTCTTGTTGAATATTGAATACAACCAAGTATTGATTGCTTTATGTACACTTGGTTTACCTGGTCTGAAAGATCTAATGGTTCCTTTGTTGTCCATTTAATCTCTGGCACAAAAAGAGTTACATTAACATCATTATTTACAAGAGCATCAATTAGCTGTCCTGAATATTTAAGATATAGTTCAGAAGGATGCAGGGCCATGTATATCTCTTCTAATTGCCCTAAATCAGATATTGTATACATAGTGGAAAATGAGTGGAAGATTGTTTAAAAATATGATGAAAAAAGATATGTTTATGAAACGGTTATCACAAATGAGGAAATAAAAAGAAATAATAATAAAATAATTATAATTTTTTCCACTGACCTGGTGGTTCTTCATCATTAAATATTTTATCAACAATTTTAAGGAATAAAAGGGGTATAATCAATAATATAAACAAGAATCCCTTAACAGTTGTTTCTCCTCTAGTTATTTCATTAGGTTTTTGAATGTATCTCATGTTAGGTACAATTATCCCTATAGTTTATAAACTATCTCAATAGTAAACTCAAGTAAACCAAAGTTAACTTTAATTAACAGATTTTGTGCAAAACCACAACAATCCGTTAACTTTATAAAGATAATAATTATACTAAACTGTGGACGGTCATAGCTGTTTGGTTCACCCGATCTCGTTCCGATCTCGGCAGTTAAGCAAACACACGTTCCATATGGTACTGTACTTATGTACGGGAAACATGGTTAGCTGTCCACCTTTTTTTTATTAAAAAATTAAAAATGTCAAACTTGATTACTAAATTAACAATGATTATTGTTCTAGTAGTCATTATTCTGGGATAGGTCCTAGAACATTGTTTTCTAAATTTCTGATGTTTCTTGGGATCTATAAAAATTCTACTTGCCGTAATTCTCAAGGACATCAGTGATTTAGATTAAACTGTCAAGAACAAAGTTCTTGAGCATGATCAGGAATATAGTATATACTCCCGACATATAAAAGGAGGTAAAAAGAACATGAAAAAAACAACACCAAGAAAAGAAGATGAAGATAGAACAGGTATTGATAGACTAGTTAGTGAACCAGTGAACGGAGCTAATGTGCTTGTCAGGACATTAGAAGAGCTTGGTGTTGAAGTCGTGTTCGGGATAACAGGTGGCGCAATCATGCCATTCAATGATCAATTATCAGCATCAAGCATTGATTTTGTATGCACTAAGAATGAACAAGGGGCTGCTTTTGCTGCTGAAGGCTATGCAAGATCAAGCGATAAAGTAGGTGTATGTTTCTCTACATCAGGACCAGGTGCACTAAACCTTACAACTGGATGCCTTAACGCTAAGATGGACTCAGTACCTGTTGTATATATTACAGGCCAGGTTGCTGACCATTTAATAGGCACAGATGCTTTCCAGGAAGCTCCTGTTATTGGGGTGACAATGGAGACAACCAAACATAACTACCTTGTAAAAAATGTTGAAGAGATACCTGCCGTTATAAAAGAAGCATTTGAGATTGCAAGGACAGGAAGGCCAGGGCCAGTTGTTATTGATATACCAAAGAATATCTTTTTATCAGAATATACTAACAAGAACGGTAAATCAAGAGGTATGCCTGCAGGTTACAATCCACATAATTCAATTGATGATGAATCAATAAGAGAAGCTGCAGATATATTAAAAGACGCAAAAAGGCCAGTTATAATCGCAGGTGGCGGTGTAATCAGGTCAGGTGCATGCGAACAGCTTAAGATGCTTGCTGAAGAAAATTATCTGCCTGTTGTAACAACATTAATGGGTGTTGGTTCTTTTCCAGAAAGCCATGAGCTTGCTTTCAAGATGGGAGGTATGCATGGATCATACTGCGCAAACTATGCAGTAAACCATGCTGATGTAATCCTTGCAATTGGCATGAGATTTGATGATAGGTTTACAGGCAATGTAAATAAGTTTGCTCCAAACAGAGAACATATTATACATGTTGATGTTGACCCGGCAGAGCACAATAAAATAATCCCTGCAACATTACCAATTCAAGGTGATGCTAAAGAATTCATTGAAGATTTAGTGAGACATGCAAATGCAGGTGATCATAGCAAATGGATGGAAGATTTATCAGCATGTAAGAAAGAACATTCCTTTAGCTATAAACCAAATGGACATATCAGCCCTCAGCAAGTTATTGAAGGAATAAGAAAGATCACTAAAGGTGATGCTATAATTACAACAGATGTCGGTCAGCATCAGATGTGGGTTGCACAGTTCTATAATTTTGACAATCCAGATATGATAACTTCAGGAGCTCAAGGTTATATGGGTTTTGGAGGTCCTGCTGCAATGGGTGCTTATTATGCAAACCCTGACAAGACAATAGTCAATGTATGTGGTGATGGCAGTTTTTACATGAATATTCAGGAATTGAAGACAATGAAGGATTATGGCATCCCTGTAAAAATGTTTGTTCTTGATAACGGAGCATATGGCATGGTAAATCAATGGACAAAGTACGGTACTGGTGAGACTGATTATACAATAATCCCTATGGAAGAGCGAGAGATTGAGATGACTGCCAGAGGGTTTGGAATCAACGCACAGACTGTTGTTAACAATGAACATGTAACAAAGGCAATAAAGCGTGCTTTAGCTAGTGAAGGACCTTATTTAACAGTTTTCAAGATACCAACCAATGAGAAAGCATTACCAATAACACCACCTGGTGGCGGATTTGAAAACATAGAAAGAGAGTGATTTATACATCAACAATTATTTTATTTTCTTTTTCGTTTATCTCTTTTACTACTTTATGACCTTTTAATTTATCCTTAATCTCTTGCCAAGATAACTTTTCTCTTGCTTTCTTAATCTCTTTCAAGATGTTATCAACTATCTGATATTTCTCATAGATAAGTTCACCTTTTCTATGATTGACTTCTTTTTCATTCTCTAATCTCTTTATAGTTGTTTCTTGGTCAGATAGGATAATACTGACTATTTCAAGCTTCTTATTGTAACGAATTGTACCCTCATCAAGCTTTAGAGATGAAAGCACGTCAAACGCTTCATTATATGTTTTAGCTGGTTCTTTTTTATATTCCTTGTAATATTGCAAATCAAAAGGAACTATATCAACAATATCTTTGTCTTTTCTGATTAATACTGGTTCTATCTTTTTATTGACTAATTCAGTAATATTATTGAATAATAACTTTATTTCATCATCATTAAGATTTTCTTTTATTTTATCTATCTTTGACAAAAGTAGTAGTTCTTCAGAATATACTCCACCTAACCCAAGATCAATTGCTAATGTCTTAACAATAGACCCTCTTGTTGATTTATTGATTATTTCTTTTAATTCATTTTGTTTAAGATTAAACAAATTATACTCTTTCTCAGGATGTTTATACTTGACACCTTTTTTTACCTCTCGGTCCTTCCATATTTGTTGTTCAAGAGGATTAATAATAGTATAATCTTCTTTGCAGAATATGGCATTTCCTTTGCTGAACAGCTCTATAATCAATCTGAATTTTGCATCTTTTGTTTCAAATAATAGTTCAACTATCCTCTCTGATTCAAGTTGCTTAATATGCCTAAGTCTTGCATTTCCAATGTATTTTCTAAGAAGCATACAGAAGCCAGGAGGTTTTTCAGAGAATTCTTTAACATTTGTTAAGTATAAATAGTTAGGCACCATTAGTTTTAACATTTTTCTACCTAATTGAGGTATGTGAAACTGAAGAATTAACTCTTTTCTCGACGACTGATAGACCTGGTCAAGTCGTCCATTTACTAATAGCTGAAGTTCTTTCATCAAATAGTGAAGTTCAAGTGAGGATAGTTGAGTTTTCATGGTACAGATAATATGTTACAGAATAAGTATAAAAGGTTTAGGATTTTAGATTACTTGATCAAACTATTAATATCCTGATCTTTTTTTGTTTTTTTATCAGGCCAGATAACTGCTCCATCAGTAAGAGAATTATTTTCTGCAATAAAAACATTTTCACCAAGTACAATTGGATTATCATTCTTACCAATTAGCCTTGAACCTTTGCTTATAACACAATTATCAGATATGACTGCGTTTTCAATCTTTACATCACTTTCTATCTTAACATTGTCTGCTACTATTGAATTAATTATCTCACAATCTTCATCTATAAAACATCCATTACCAATTGAAGAATCTGTCACAATGCCTTTAACTGTTGTTTCTTTGCCAACTGAAACATAATTATTAAGATGGACAGTTCTTTCTATAACTGTACCTTCATAGATGATAAACTTTCCATTAAGCTTTGATCCTTCTTCAATAACTCCTTTAATGCTCTGCTTTAATCTTTTCAAAAGTAATTCATTGGCACATAGAATATCAGCAGGATATCCCACAGGAACCCAATAGTTTGTCGACGTGAAACAGTATACATCTTCTTTCTCTGCAATAGATTTTACTGCATCAGTTAGTTCAAATTCCCCTCGTTCTGTCTTTGTTAATTGTTTAAGTTTTTTAAAGATTTTATCGTCGATAACATACAAACCAGTATTAACTAGATTAGATATGAATTCAGAAGGTTTCTCGACGATGTCCTTTAGACAATTATTGTAATCAAGAGTAAGAACTCCAAAGTTCTCAGGATGACTCACTTTTGCTGCAAGTATACAGTAATTGTATTTAATGCACTCCTTTATGTCTTCACCTGAATAAATGTCATCTCCATTAAGGATAATGAACCTTCCCTTTATTTTATCTCTCACTTGTAATAGTGCATGCCCTGTTCCTAGCTGTTCTTTCTGTTTAATATATGTTATCTTAAGACCGTTATACTTGTCTTTTAAGAATTCCTGTATATGTTTGCCTTTATAGCCAATAACTATGACTATTTCCTCTACTAGACCTTTTAATTGATCAAGATTGTGTTCTATAATGGTCTTATCTCTCACTTTTAGTAGTGGTTTTGGCTTTGTAAGAGTAAGAGGGTATGTTCTAGTAGACTTACCTCCAGCCAATACTATAGCATATTTAATAGTGTCCATCACTCACTTTCATTATGTAAGTGATTAATAAAGTTTGTTATAGAGGATATATAGTAAAGTATAAATATAAGTAAAGCCAATATATAGTCAAATAGGGGGTAAAAATGTTCAATTTTCTAAAGAAAAGAGGAGATAGTGCTATATCTACTATAGATGATAGAATAAGCCTCACTTTTGATAAGGCTAACGAGGATATAGGACTTCTGAAGCAATGGGTGTCTCACTTACATGTAAGGAATAAGAATCTGGAAGATTCTCACAAACAGCAGATAGATGTAAGAAAAGATGAGATCCATAATGTACAAAAATGGGTTGACTATTTACAAAGACATAATGAAAATATGAAAGATGAAATGAAAAGTCTTACATCAAATATAATAGAACTTCACAAAAATAATAAAGAATTAATTGAAAGAATTGTCAAAATTGAACAGAAAAATACCCAAATTAGTCCAGTTCGGACCGAATCCGAACCGGAAAACGAATCCGTTTCCGAACCAATTACGCGAACCAAGTTCGAAACAAGCATGATAAATCAAATAAGATCAAACAGAAAAAATTATGTTATTGAAAAGATATTAAATATAGTAAATGAGGAGAACCTTTCAACTAAACAGATTGAAAGAATCGTCGTGCATGAAAAAGGATTATGTGGACGAACTGCATTCTATTCTTATCTCAAAGAATTAAAGGATAAAAAAGAAGTAAAACAGAGTAAAAAAGGTTCAAAAAAGGTACTGGTTCGCCACAAATAAACAAGTTCGGTTCGCGAACCGAACCTGAACCCAAGTCCGAACCGAACCAGGACTGAACTTATAAAATTAATAAGAAAAAGAAAAAATAAATTCTAAGATTATAACAAAAGATTTCTGATAGAATCAATGGATGAATTAAGAGAAGATTTAGAAGTACAATCTGCAAGGAAAATTGTGTGATTTAATTCTTCAGATTCACGAAGACATATATCAAAAATTTCAGAGTCCAAATTTTCACGAATTTTGGATGGAGAGTAGCTTCTTTTAGTGAGTCTTTGTTTAAGTGTTTTTAGATCACATTTACATACTACACAAAGATCTACGTATTTACTAGATAAAAAGTGAGATAGGTGAGAGTCAATAATAAGGCCAGTTTTAGTCTTATTTATGAGTAAAATAAGGTATTTATTGAGTTTATCAGTGTCTACTACTAGTGAATCACGTTCTTTATCGACGGAATCATATATATGATGGATTTTCACTAGTTTATTCACGTCTATATACTCATAGCCTAGTGAAAGTGAGAGCTTTTTAGCTATAGTTGTCTTGCCTGTAGCAGGCGTACCAGTAACAACTACTACTTCAGTAGGTTTGATAGGTGATTTTTGTTTATTCTTAACCATATATAGAAAGATTGAATATAAAAGTATTTAAATATAGATGTTCTAGGTGAAAAGTGAGTTATAATGATCAAACTTGACGCAAGTGTTCTTGAAGGAGATATAGAAGATATAGGTTTCTTTAAGTCAAATAGAGGAAAAATACTATGTTGCCTAGGAGATTTACTAATAAAAGATTATGTAACAGTAAAAGAAAAAGAACATAAGACTCAGATAGGCAAAGAGAATGAAGATGCCCCAGGTTTGATAATATCTTATAACTGTAATCTTAAAAAGAGAGACTTCCAAGTTATTAGTAACCTTGTTGATGAGGAAAAAGACCTTGAAAGCACTGTGTTTCTTGAAGATATAAGACAGGCACTTAATGAAGATCTAGGAATTATTGTCAGCGATAACAGATTATTGTATAGCGGAGTATATTTTGATGTTGTAAAGTATTTTCCCGACGTACATAGTGTTATTAAGCAGCATTTATTTCAGGATAGAGATGAGATAAAAGCAGGTGCAAGAACAATAAATGCGCTTGCAATAGGACTGCATACTAAAGGAACATGTTATACTAAGACAAAAACTGTCGTGAACGAAACAGGATGCGGAAGAGTGATGCAATTTGGATATCAAGGCATTGAGTGGGATATGTTCCTTGACAAGATAACCGATAATGAAGGAATTCTTGAAGAAGAAGATTACATCGACTATGAAAACAGAGTAGCAATAGTCACAAGAAACTTCAAATATAACATTTATGAAGAAAGAATCAATGTTGAACAGACTTATCTTGTTTCACCATATCATATTGAAAACATTGCATCAAGACCGTTTAAGGAAGTAAGAAAGAAGCCAGTATTAGTTCAATTATGGAATATGGTAAGACGTAAGAATTAATAGAATTTATTTTATTACTGTCTTACCATCAGGCTTGTATATGTTCTCAAATATATTAACAAATACTTCCTGAGGGACTGTTATTCCAGCACTTACAAATGCTTTAGCAAGGTCTAGTCCAACTTTATCTTCATCACCTTCTGAAGAGAAGTTCATAAGATTATTTATAGTATGATTACACATATACCCTTCATTTAAATGAAGAACTGCTGATCTCTTACCATTGTTAACATTAAGATCATTAAGGTTAAATTGTATCTGGTCTTTCTCGAATAAAATCTCACTTTTCTTCTTGAAATTGTGGTTTAATAGTTCTAGTTGAATTAAACTTAATATTGTTTCTCTTGTACTTAATTTGCTTAAGTCAAGATTTTGTTTCTTTAACAAATCTTCAAATAAAATAGGTTTCTTTTTTTTCTTGATAGGAATTAATTTACCGAGATAACCAATAGACTTCTGTCTAGCGCCTTTCTTAGTCCACTTGTTTTCCACAAGGTAAGCATAATGCTTTTCCTTTATCTTTTTTATTCGCACAAAAGCCATTTTCAATCATTAATTAGGCACCATAACTATATAATCTTTTTGATTATGCTATTCTTGATTTGAATAGGTTATATTTATTTCTATCGAGTGGGTTTTTATGATTTAATAGACGACAAATCCGATACATTTATAAACTAGTTAGGATTGCTTTTTCTTATTGCCGAAGCATCATGCCAAGGAAACAATTAGTTGAGGCAGATGCAATTGACTGCGAGGCGATAAAAAGCAGTACAGGATATTAATTCTGATACTGACATTAAAATAACATAGGTGAAAATAAAATGGTTGAACAAGAATTTTTAGTTGCATCAGATGAATATCTGAAAGCAGGAATCCACATAGGTACAAAATTTAAGACAAAATATATGGAACAGTTTATTTACAAAACTAGACCTGATGGCCTAAGCGTACTGAACCTTAAGAAAATAGATGAAAGAATTAAGATTATGATTAACTTTCTTTCTCAATTCGCTCCTGAAGAAATATTAATAGTGAGCAAAAGAGAGAACGGATGGAAAGCTGTAAAAAAGTTTGGAGAACTAACAGGCGCTAAAGTATTCCCTGGAAGATATCCACCAGGAGTATTAACAAATTCAATGCTTAATAATTATATTGAAGCAAAAGTAATACTTGTTACTGATTCATGGCCTGACAGAAACGCTATAAATGATGCGCTTATTATTGGAATACCAGTTATTGCTTTATGTGATACAAATAACCAGTCAAATAACATTGACTTAGTTGTACCATGCAATAACAAAGGTAAGAAAAGCTTAGGTCTATTGTTCTATATAATGACAAAAGGCTACATGAAAAATCGTGAATTAATCAAGAGCGATAAAGACTTCAAGGCAACAGTGGAAGACTTCACTGAAGAATAAGCAAATTATTTTTTTTATTTATTATATTATACTTCTTTAATTCCATCATGAATTATTTCAAAATATGTCTCTTTTTCTTCAGGCATTGATCTATGTTTCTTTAAGATTGCTTTTCTCTTACCCTTATGATACTTTTGCAGTTCAATTAGACATTTGCTGCTGTATTTTAGTAAATCACCACCAACCATCTTAATCTGATCTTTGTTCTCAAAATCTGCATATACCTGATTAGTCATAAGTACAGGTATGTTTTTTTTTCTTGTAGTTTCTGTAAGATATGCTAACTGCAAACCAAGATCACAATTAACACTCTGGACATTATCTGATTGACCTAATTCCAGTCTATAAAGCATTGCAATAGAATCAACAATTATTAAATCAATATTGTTTAATTGTTTCAGTCTTTCAAAGCATTTCTTCTGTTCTTCAAATGTAGTTGGTTTAAAGAAAATTATACTCTCAAGTACTTTTTCATATTCAGATGTTAGTTGTTTCATTCTTGCAACAGAGAACGAACCATCTGTATCTATGTAAACAACCTTTTTACCTTGTTTTGCAAAAGAGATAGCGCATAACATGCATAGATTAGTTTTTCCTGCACCACCAGGCCCATATACAGTTGTAATAGCATCTGTTTCATAACCGCCATCTAATAAAGAATCAATTACGCTACTTCCTGAAGAGACTTTCATGATTTAAGATAAATAAAGTTAATTTAAAAATATTGCTGAAATTGATAAGTTTTAAATACATTTATGCTGTTCTTTATTCTATGGCAGACAGTAAAAAATGTCCATTTCATCCAATTGAAATCTCAAAGAGTAGAGCTATTGTTGAAACAGATAATCTTGAGTTCCCATGGAAACAAGATAATAATGGTTATTTCTTAGTCAAGATAGAAGATAGTAAAATTTGCTGTGGGTTTGTGGATAACAACCATAAGATGTGTATTGAGTTTAGAGGCGTTGACCCTGATAAGATGATCAAAGAGATTATCAAGAGGAAAATTGTTGGTGTTGAACATGTTGGATATATTGCTCAAGAATTACAGATTGTTAAGCATTGTATTGATTCTAGCAAGAAGTATGTTCAGAGATAGTTATTCTTCACAGTTGTCCCACATAAATTGAAACCATTTTCTGTATGAGTCAGCTAATTTTCTACTAATTAAAACAAACTGTACAAGATCATCATCTAATCTGTTGATATTAAGTCCTGTGAAAGTCACTACTCTGTCACCAAAGATATCAATTGCTGAAGTAGTTGAAAACTTCTTTGGAAGGAACCGACACTCATGTTCATGCGTTTTCACAACTTCAGATGCTTCTTTGTTCATCTTATTATCAAAGATCCTAATTCATTATATATCCCAGGGAGTAGAGATTCTGACTGGCTTAAACTGAAAGATTTTGTAACGTTTGATCTTGCTGTACTTGGTTTTTATGACACGCCTGAAAGCAAGAAAGCTGGGAAGCCATTTTCAGCAGTACTTGCAGGTACATTTAATCCTGAAACAGGCAAATATGAAACATTAGTGAAGGTAGGTGTTGGTTCAGTCAAAGAACAAGAAGAAATATATGGAATGACAGATGAATTAGTTAGGACAAATATAAATTATAACAGAACTGTTAAAGCAAATCCTATGATAATTACAAATCCATTGATGGATAAAGTTAAGAAAAAGGTTCCTAACAGGATTGCGGTCTTTGAAGAGGGTCATGTACCTATTATTGAGGTCCAGTGTCTTGATGTAACTTACAGCAAGAACTGGCATAGTTGCGGTTTACATTATGATGATGTAAAGGCACACTCATTAAGGATAGGATCTTACAAACAGTTAAGAACAGACAAGACAAGAACAAGAGACGTAACAACAACGCAGCAGATACATGATTATTTTCTTGGAAATGTATAGGTTTATTCTCTTTAGGTAGAATCAGAAAATGAATTGATGAGCATTGTTTATTTTACTTATTTACGTTTCTTAAAATTAAAAATGAAACTCCCTAGACTAAAGTCTAGGGTATCTTGTGACATCCGCTACGTTTTTGTTGGACTCCAATCTCCTTGGCTTTCTGTAATATAACGCTGTAT
>Ga0187833_10000106_pt1 | contig 86582 bp, 77 predicted proteins | sample ETNtaG_37_FD_167968 | JGI IMG/M metagenome (GOLD analysis project Ga0187833, IMG submission 167968) | Marine microbial and viral communities from oxygen minimum zone, Eastern Pacific Ocean - ETNP2014_SV_400_PacBio MetaG (Illumina Assembly) | ecosystem: Environmental > Aquatic > Marine > Hypoxic... | reverse complement strand
AAAATAGTATGCCACCCACAACACATAATCTGGTTAAATTGGCAGAAAAAACAACTATCCTTGGGTTCGTGAGATATTGGAAACTGGAGTTAGTGTTATTTGAAAAATACAAAGATTTCACAGGATGACCTTTATGCTTAATGAGCAGGTAGAAAAAATTAATGGCTGTCTGATGACAATTGCTCCAGAAATCTTTGGTAAGCTCCCTATATTGTTTGCTTACCTTTATGGTAGTTATGCAAGAGGATATGTACATCATTTCAGTGATTTCGATATTGGTATATATATAGAAAATATCTCTAACAGGAAATATTTAGAACTTGAATTATCTCTTTCATTAGAAATCGATGAAAAGATAGGTAATAGTATAACATCTGAAGTGCGAATTATGAATGTCCTTCCACTTGTAATAACAGGAAAAATTATTACAGAGGGCGTTTTAATATTCTCCAGTAATGAAATCATACGAGTCGATTTTGAGACGTCGATTCGAAGTGCCTATTTTGATTTTTTACCAGTTGTCCGTATGCATCAAAGCGCTTATGTAGATAGCATTGTCTCCTGACAGCAATTCCAGGGGAGAAAAGTATGGTATCACTTGAAAAGATTGTCCAAATTTTAGGGATCACCGCCTTTGATCAGAAAAACTGAATGATATATCAAGCGTAAGGTCCGTTCAATGGTCTTCGGCAAGGAAGAATTTGATAGGTTCTTTCCACAGATAAAGCATTGATCGACCATATTGATTTGGCAAAACAGTGACCTATAGATTTGCGGTACCGATTCTTTTTGTCTTATTGGTTATTTAAAAAATTAGATAGTTAAATGCTTTTCACCCATGTAGTTGAAGTAGCGGAGCTTCTTCTGTCGATTGATCCAATAATATGGGATACATCGCATGATTATAAAAAAGGGGGGGAAAATACTGGTCACCGGAGCCGGTGGCTTTATCGGGTCCCATCTGACAGAATTCTTGCTCAGGAAAGGCTGTAATGTACGAGCCTTTGTTTTCTACAATTCATTCAATTCCTGGGGCTGGCTGGATCAAGCCCCTGAGGAAATCAGAGAGCACCTTGACGTTTTTGCCGGTGACATACGGGATCCATATGGGGTCAGGAAAGCAATGAAAGGATGTGATATGGTATTTCACCTCGCTGCCCTCATCGGAATTCCTTACTCTTACCACTCACCGGATACCTACGTGGATACCAATGTGAAGGGAACCCTTAATATTGTTCAGGCCGCCCGGGAGTTCGATGTTGAAAAAGTCATTCACACGTCTACAAGTGAGGTATATGGCACGGCACGGTTTGTACCTATTACTGAGAAGCATCCCCTTCAGGGGCAATCGCCCTACGCCGCTTCGAAAATTGGCGCCGACCAAATAGCTCTGTCTTTTCATACTTCCTTTGATGTACCAGTAACCGTCGTTCGCCCTTTCAACACATATGGCCCTCGTCAGTCCGCGAGGGCAGTGATTCCAACGATCATCACCCAAATCGCCTCGGGAAAGAGAAAGATCTCTCTGGGGGCAATGAAGCCAACCCGGGATTTCAGTTTCGTAAAGGATACCGTCGGAGGTATCGTCGCTACAGCAGAATCGGATAGAACCGTGGGCGAAGTCATCAATATTGGCAGTAATTTTGAAGTTTCCATACATGAAACGGTTAAGATTATCGCTGAAATGATGGGTGTAGAGGTCGACATTGAAGCGGAAAAAGCGCGACAACGCCCCGAGAAAAGTGAAGTGAATCGGTTGTGGGCGGATAACACGAAAGCCCTAGAAAAAGCAGAATGGTCTCCGCAGTACAGTGGCTTGGACGGACTTAGAAAAGGTCTATCGGAAACCATCGAATGGTTCAAAGATCCATCTAATCTGAAATTATACAAAACTAATATCTATAACATTTAGAAAGGAATTTTCGGCATACAAAAAGTTATTTAGATCAATAAGTTTTGTCGACATTTCGATAATAAATGTTTCCAATATTTGATACATCAAAGCTATCCTGCAAACCCCTTGCTGAAAGACAACATGATCTTGGACTGTCGGTCATGGTGCCCATGACGCCGATGAAGACCGTCCATCCGAATCTTCAGATTATTGCCGGTGAAATCAAAAAAGCCAAGCATTACGGCAAAGCAGTTATACTGATGATGGGAGCTCATGTGCTACGCTCTGGTGTCCAAAGATATCTGATCGATCTCATGGAGCAGGGTTATATCTCAGGTATGGCAGTAAACGGTGCCTGCGCAATCCATGATTTTGAATTTTCACTGATCGGACATACCACCGAAAGCGTAGCCCGTTATATTACGGAAGGACAATTCGGACTTTGGCAGGAAATCGGACAGATTAACGATATCATCAAGACCGGAACAGCCAAAAGCATGGGTGCGGGAGCAGCCCTGGGCCGAGCCATTTTAGAGGGCGAGTACCCGTATAAAGACTTCAGTATTTTTGCGGCCGGATATCGACTTAAAATTCCAATAACTGTGCACGTGGGAATTGGGTACGATATTGTTTTTGAGCATCATGAGTGTGACGGCGGTGCATGGGGAGCTGCAAGTTATAAAGATTTTTTGCACTTTACAGCACTCCTTGAAGCAATAGAAGGCGGTGTGGTCATGAATTTTGGTAGTGCCGTAATGGCCCCTGAAGTATTTCTAAAAGCTCTTGCGATGGTTCGCAATGTGGCAAAACAGGAAAACCGTGAAATTCGCCGATTCAAGACCTTGGTAAGTGATATTTATCCTTTACCCGAAGATTATGCGCCTGAACCGAAAAAAGATGCCCCCGGATATTATTTTCGTCCATGGAAAACCATGCTTATCCGAACAGTGGCCGATGGTGGGAAAAGTTACTATGTTAGATTGCCGCATTCAGAAAGCATTCCCCAATTATGGACCAGTTTAACCACGACCTTATGACTGGAAGCTATCAGTAATAAGTCTAGACAATAAGTCCGTATAATAGTTTTTACAATGACGATAGGCGCGATTTTAGATGCATTAATAAAAGTACTTCCGAATAAGGATGGTGGAATTGCATTGCACGAGCCATGTTTTGATGGCCGTGAGATGGATTATGTGCAGGAATGTATTAGGACCAGATGGGTGTCGTCAGTTGGAAAATATGTGGATCAATTTGAAAAGATGCTCGCTGATTTTACGGGCGTAAAAAGAGTAATTGCGGTTGTAAACGGGACGGCTGCATTGCACGTTGCGATGAAACTGATCGGTGTGAAAGAAAACGATGAAGTGCTGATGCCTACGCAGACGTTCGTGGCCACTGCAAACGTCGTATCATATTTGAACGCCATACCTCATTTTGTGGATAGTGAAGAAAAGACGTTAGGTCTTGATCCCATGAAACTTGAGCAATATTTAAACGAAATTGCGGATACAAGAGGAGACGGCTGCTATAACCGTGAAACCGGCAGAAAAATCACGGCGGTTATTCCTGTTCACCTGTATGGGCATCCGGTTGACCTTGATCCATTAATAGAAGTGTGTACTATGTTTAAATTAGAAATGATCGAAGATGCCACCGAATCATTGGGATCATTCTATAAAAAAAGGCATACCGGGAATTGGGGTAAATTATCGGCTTTAAGTTTTAACGGAAACAAGATTATTACCACAGGAGGGGGCGGTGCGATCTTAACAAATAACGAGGCTTTGGGCAGACGCGCAAAACATATCACCTCCACAGCAAGGTTGCCGAAGAATTGGAATACATATCACGATGAAATCGGATTTAATTACCGTATGCCGAACCTTAACGCAGCGTTGGGATGCGCTCAACTTGAGAAATTGCCTAAACTGTTAAGGCTCAAAAGAGAATTGGCAGAGAAATATCAGGCGATATTTACCAATATTGAAGGCGTCACTTTTTTCTCTGAACCAAACTTTTCCCAGAGTAATTACTGGTTGAACACCATCTTGGTCGAAGATGGGGTTGAAATGCGGAATAAGGTGCTTGAAAAGACCAATAACCATGGTATCCAGACAAGACCCGCTTGGACGTTAATGCACAGGCTCCCAATGTATAAAGAATGCCCACGGATGGACTTGTCGAATGCAGAACGCCTGGCAGAGATGATTGTCAATTTGCCCAGCAGTTCTTTTCTATCCATCGCATAATGTTCACTGAGAAGAACATTACCGGATTAAGATACCAAGAAATGTATTGTGGTCGTTTTGAGTGATCATTTGCGAGACTGAGACTCGGGACATTTAAAATGGAACACGTGTCATTTACGAAAGGATGCTCGTGATGTCTATGTTCTATCAGATGAAGATTAGGAAATAAGATGAGAATTCTAAGTTTAAGCCCTGATGTATGGATTTCTTCAGCCGCCTTGATAGAAGAAGGGATGATTATTGCAGCTGCAGCAGAAGAACGCTTCAATCGAAAAAAAATGTCACAAGTTTTTCCTGAACGCGCAATGGAATTCTGTCTTCAAGAAGCTGATATAACAGTTAAAGACCTTGATTGTATTGTCATACCATGGAATCCCGGGATTCATATTCAGTCTGGAAGCCTAAGATATTCAAGCGCGATGCGGTGGCGGGGTGAGTACCTTTATTCGGTTCCTAGCTATTTGTTGAACAAATTCTCATTTGGGAATGTTGACTGCATCGAACAAAGGCTTTTCTGTGATCAGAAGAACATGCCACTATATTATATTTCCCACCATATGGCTCATGCTGGTAATGCATTTTTCCAATCCCCATTTGAAGAAGCGGCAATCCTGACAGTTGACGGAAAAGGCGAACATGAAACCTGTATGATGGGCACCGGGAGCGGAACGAATATCAGAAAGATGAAATCTGTTACAATGCCCCATTCTTTGGGGCTTTTTTATGGTTCCATTACTCAATATCTCGGCTTCATGCCTGACTCTGATGAGTGGAAAGTGATGGCTCTTGCAGCCTATGGGCAGGAGGACACTGAATATTACGAAAGAATAAAGTCTCTCATCAGATTATTGGATGATGGCACTTTTGAACTCGATTTAACCTATTTCGACTATTATTTATTTGACAAACAAGCGACTATGTATTCTTCCCAGATGATCAATCTGCTGGGGAGGCCTAGAAAACGGAAAGAACCGATTGAGGAAACACACATCCAAATCGCGGCAGCTCTTCAAAGGGTATTTGAAGAGGCTGCTACACATTTGTTGGTGCACCTACGGAAACAGACGAATACCGCCAAAGTGGTGCTGGCTGGAGGTGGTTTCATGAATTCTGTCTTCAACGGCAAGATTGTTGGAAAAGGGATTTTTGATGACGTATTTATTTCTTCCTGTCCAGACGACAGCGGCACCTCGGTCGGTGCCGCACTGTATCTCTACCATACGATACTTGGAAATACCGACAGAAAACTTCAACGCCATAACTTTTGGGGTCCAGAATATTCCGATAGTGAGATCAGAAATATTCTTGAAAAATACAAGGTTTTCAGGATGTATCACCAAGACATTGAAAAAGTGGCTGCCAAGCTGATTGCAGAGGGTAAGCTTGTCGGTTGGTTCCAGGGGAAGATGGAATTTGGTCAGAGGGCGCTTGGAAACCGGTCAATTTTAGCAAATCCATGTATGGCCGAGATGAAGGATATCGTGAATAAAGCCGTAAAATACAGAGAGGACTTCAGACCATTTGCACCAGCCATTTTAGAAGAACATACAGAGGAGTATTTTGATGTCGCGGAGGGTACAAGAGTACCATACATGGAAAAGGTATTCCCCATCAAAAACGATAAACGGAAAAAGATCCCCGCTGTCGTTCATGTGGATGGGAGTGGGAGATTACAGACGGTTTCAAGATCGACCAACGCAAAATTCTACAATGTCATTAATCATTTTTTTGAAATAACAGGTATTCCAATCGTTTTAAATACCTCTTTCAATTTGAATGGTGAACCGATCGTTTGTACGCCCACTGATGCGATCCGAACATTTTTTTCTTGCGGATTGGATTGCCTCGCCATTGGAAATTATCTCGTGGAAAAAGCCGCCGCCAAATAATTGATTACCTGATGCAATAAAATTAGATTCAAGTAGCGTCATCAAAATTCAGTAAATTTGTACAGATCGAGAAAGGTATTTTCATGCTTGCCGGAATTTACTCCGTAATCAAAATCATTGAAATATGTTTCATTGCATTACTGATTCTGTCACTTGCACTCGAGATTATGGCTCGAATTGTAAAGGCAATACGGAAAACCTTTTTCATCAATGAAGTTCGTCGGAAAGATTTTCTTGCTTCTGGATATCAGGAGTACATTAACTGGATTGAGGATTGGAGCAAGCCGATGTTCAATTACCATCCCATTGGATTTCGGCTATTTAACAATGATCATGTGATTCCACCCATTAATAACAATTCACTCGGTTTCCGAAGTGAGGAGTTTTCGGAGCCGAATCCAGATGAGTTGCGTTTGATCATTTTAGGAGGCTCATCCGCTTGGGGTTGTGGCGCTTCCTCCAATGAAGCTACCATTGCTGGTCAACTCGAAAAAATAATGAATTCCGACCGCAGGCTTCTGGGAGCATTTCGCAGGGCGAAATGCTATAACCTGGCTCAGGTGAACGGTTACCAAACCCAAGACCTGCTTACGATGCTTTTTATTGCACCCAAACTTAAACCCCATTACGTGCTATCGCTTTCCGGATGGAATGAATTGGTTGCTAATGGCGAAATGAAACCTGAGCTGCTAAAAAAATACGGGGTGTTTTATATATCGGAAATGGAAGGCTGGCAACCTCTTGGTGTAGCGGGAGGAAGGAAAAAACTACTGGGTAATGCGTTTCGTCATTATGTAAGTGAGAAATCGGAGTTATTAAGGATCATTTTTTCTCGGTCTCAAAATGGCATGCCTGCAACCAAACCTTCGATCAGAGAACAGATTGATGTGGGAGCAACGCTTTTCATCGACCATCTTAGAAAGCTTCAAATGCTCGCCAAGACCCTCGGATCCAAACATATCCAGTTCATGCAGCCTTATCTGTTTCGGAAGCGGAATCTCACCGAACAGGAAAAGAAGATCATTCATCTGTATGACGAGGTGCGACCCGTCATGGGTGGAAAAAAAGGCAGCAATTATCTTCGAGAAAACGACATATATCTGCCGATTTTATCGGCTTTTGAAAAAGACCCAATGGCAGCGGTGATTGTTGATCTATGTGATATCTTCAGAGATGAACAAGCATCCATGTTTTACACTCTTGTTCATTTAACGGATAATGGCTATCGAAAGATTGCTGAAACAATTTACCAAGAACTGTTAAGACTCGAACAAAGCGATTCAAAAGAGGCGTACCATGCATAAAGTAATGATGATCTTAATATCGATGATTGCGCGAATCAGCGAGTTATTCAATCAATTAAAGTCTGGATCCAAAAAAAAAGATCTTTATGTAAAAGGGCGGTCTGACGAAACTTATCCGTTATTTTAAAAAAGATATCCGATATCATACTTTAAATCAAAAAATTGTTCGTATAGATACGGTGATTTTCAAAACGGCAAAAGGTTAGGCGAAATATTGTCTGGTTCCATATTAAATTCTAAAGAAGGGACTTTTGTCATCGCCGAGGCAGGAGTCAATCACAATGGTGACTTGAAATTAGCAGAAACAATGGTCGAGGTGGCAGCAACTGCAGGGGCCGATGCGGTCAAATTCCAAACCTTTATTGCTGATCTTGTTGTGAGTAAATATGCACCGAAAGCTGAATACCAAAAAAAAGCAACAGGCGAAAAGCGATCTCAACTAGAAATGCTGCAAGCACTCGAGATCGGTGGGGATTCTCACAAGGTATTAATGGATCTTTGTACGGTGCATAAAATACATTTTATATCCTCTCCTTTTGATCAAACTAGCGCCTTTTTTCTGAATGATATAGGGATGGAAATAATAAAAATTCCTTCCGGCGAGGTTACGAATCTACCTTATTTGCGAACCATAGGCAGTTTTGGTAAGGAAATCATCCTATCTACAGGCATGACAAGTCTGGGAGAAATCAAGGATGCCTTGGAAATTCTCATCTCTTCCGGGACACGTCGTGAAAAAATAACACTTCTCCATTGCGCAACGGAGTACCCAACCTCGCTAAATAATGTTAATTTGTGTGCAATGTCAGCCATGAAAAAGGCTTTTCCCGGGACCGGGATCGGCTACTCAGACCATACTCAAGGCATCGAAGTGTCCATTGCTGCGGTGGCGATGGGAGCCACTGTCATTGAGAAACATTTTACGATCGATCGGATGCTTCCCGGTCCCGACCATGCGTCTTCCGTAGAACCGGATGAACTAGAAGCGATGGTTATTGCGATTCGTGGGATCGAAAAAGCATTAGGGAATGGGATAAAAAAACCGACAGACAGTGAAGAAAAAACCAAACGAATTGTAAGAAAGAGTATCGTTGCAAGGACCCAAATCAAAAAAGGGGAAACATTTGCGGTGGAGAATTTGACAACCAAACGACCCGGTACCGGGATATCCCCGATGAAATGGGATGAGATAATCGGATCAAAAGCAAATAGAGACTATGATCCTGATGAGCTGATATGAAGCGCAAAGTTTGTGTACTGACGGGAACAAGGGCTGAATATGGCCTTTTTTCCAAACTATTGAGGGACATTCGGCTGGATCCTGAACTGGAACTGCAAATTATTGCAACGTGCGCCCACCTTTCACCTGAATTTGGCCTTACCTTCAAAGAAATTGAAAACGATGGTTTCAATATAGACAAAAAAATTGAAATGCTGCTCTCATCAGATACCCCTGTTGGGGTTTCCAAATCGATGGGGCTTGCCCATATCGGTTTTTCAGAAGCGATTGAAGAATTGCGACCAGATATGCTGATGCTTTTGGGTGATCGCTTTGAAACATTTTGCGCTGCTGCAACCGCATGCATCGCCTGTATACCCATTGCGCATATCCATGGAGGAGAAATCACCGAGGGGTCGGTGGATGACGCGCTTCGCCATGCCATTACGAAAATGAGCCATCTCCATTTCACCAGCACCGAAACTTATAGAAACCGAGTGATTCAACTGGGAGAAAGGCCTGAACATGTATTCAATGTCGGTTCCCTGGGTGTGGAGAATCTAAAAGATCTTAATTTGATAACGAAGAATGAGATTGAAAACCGGTTGGGGTTTAAATTTGCTGCACATCCGATTATGGTCACGTTCCACCCGGCAACCCTTGAATATGAGCAAAGTGAAAAACAATTTGAGTGTCTTTTGCGTGCCATTGATCGTCTTCAAGATATCCAAATCATCTTCACTAAATCAAATGCAGATGCCGGCGGCAGAGTCATCAACGGGATGATTGATCGATACGTATCGGAGCACCCCTCAAAAGCGATATCTTTTATTTCAATGGGACACCACTTGTATTTCAATACCATGAGACATGTAAGGGTTTTCATGGGGAATTCATCCAGCGGTATTATCGAGGCACCAAGCTTAAAAATACCGACTGTCAATATTGGTGATCGTCAGAAAGGAAGGATCCGTTCAGATAGCGTGATCGACTGTCAATGTTCTGAAAGCGCGATCATTCAAGTCTACCAAAAAGCAGTTTCACCTGCGTTTTCACAAGTTGTTCTCAAATCCAAAAACCCTTACGAAAAAGAGAATACGTCACACAGTATTATGGGGATTATCAAGCGTGTAAATTTGGATACCATAACGAAGAAGGTGTTCAATGATCTGTTTAGAGATTCGTCACTGCAAGCCTTTACAGCGGAAAGGCGCGGAGACCTTTAACGATTATCTATGTGAATGATTCCTTGAAAAAGCAAAAAGAACAATGAAAAATTGGCGATCAATACTAATATCACCAGACACCTCCATTTTAAAAGCAATTGAAACCATCAATAAAGGTGAATTGCAGGCTGCTCTGGTCGTAAATGATGAGAGGCAACTGCTCGGAATTGTGGCTGATGGGGATATCAGAAGGGGTATCCTAAGGAATATTCAATTGAATGAACCTGTTCAGAAAATTATGACAAAAAACTATTCGGTCGCGCGTTCCAACGATAGTAACGAGTCAATCTTTGCCCTCATGAAGGAGAAAGAATTACGTCACATACCCCTTGTTGACGATCGTGGACGGGTGACCAATTTAAAGGTCTTGTTCGATTTAGTGATTCAGAAGAAAGAGCGTCTAGATAATTGGGTGATCATCATGGCGGGAGGTATTGGTACAAGGCTGAGACCCCTAACGAATGAATCCCCCAAGCCCCTGTTGAAAGTCGGCGGGAAACCATTACTCGAGACCATAATCGAAAACCTGCGGGACCATGGCCTGTACCGTTTTTTCATATCGATTAATTACCGGGCCGAAATGATTGAACAGTACTTTGGTGATGGAACGAAATGGGGAATCCAAATCGACTACCTACGAGAAGAAAAAAGGTTGGGAACCGCCGGAGCATTGAGCCTTCTGCCAGAAGATCCCGACTCGAGTCTCCTTGTCATGAACAGTGATTTGCTTACAAAGGTTAATTTCAGGAATCTTCTGGACTTCCATGTTCAAAACAATTCAACAGCGACGATGTGCGTAAAGGAGTATGAATTTATTGTTCCCTTCGGAGTCGTTCACCTTGAAGGATCCAGACTTCTGGGCCTGGAAGAAAAGCCAACGCATCGCTTCTTCGTGAATGCGGGTATATATGTTCTCGAACCGGTCGCCCTTCATACTATCCCCAAAGGTACTTATTTCGATATTACGACGCTTTTTGACAATTTGCTGGATTCCGGTAGAAAAACAATCACTTTTCCGATTCATGAATACTGGTTGGATATCGGCGGTGAGAGCGACTATAAACAGGCCAATGGTGATTTCTGCAAATATTTCAAGGATGAGAGCTACGATAAATCCTAATGAATTGCCTTATCATTGGATATGGTTCTATCGGGTCACGGCATGTATCAATTCTAAAAGGCCTAAATCACCACGTATCAATAGTCAGCAGTCAGGATATTGAGGGGTTTCCATGTTTTTACAATATAGAAAAGGCCTTTGATGAAAAGGCATATGAATATGTCGTGATCTCCAATAGGACCTGTGACCATTATCCGACCCTATTGGATCTGGTTAAGATCCGTTATAATGGTCACCTTCTCATTGAAAAACCGCTGTTTGAAGAAACCAAAATTCTTCCGGAACACATACCCCAGCATACTTTTGTTGCTTATAATTTGCGTTTTCATCCTGTCGTTCGAAAGTTGATCGATCTAACGAAAGACAGGGACATATACTCGATTCAAGCATATGTGGGACAATATTTACCACAATGGCGACCCCACATGAGCTATACTAAATGCTACTCTGCCTACCGAACCCAGGGGGGAGGGGTTCTTCGGGATTTAAGTCACGAATTGGACTATATTACACTGATAACGGGCGGATGGTACAGGGTTTCGGCGATTGGCGGGCGTTTCAGTAAACTGAAAATCGAGAGCGACGATCTGTTCTGTCTTCTATTGGAAACACCCCGCTGTCCCGCTGTTACCATACAGATGAATTATTTAGATCGAAAAGCCAGAAGAAAACTCATCGTCAATTGTAGCGACTTTTCCATCCGAGCCGATCTCATCAACAATGAAATTGAAGTAAACGCTGAGACTATCAGGTATCGAAACGACAGAAATACCACTTATCGTGACCAGCACCGAGCAGTGCTTGACGGAAGAACCGCTGAACTATGCACCGTTCAGGAAGGAATGGCGGTGCTCAATCTGATTGAAAAGGCTGAGACGGCAGCAGCGGAATCAATTTGGACCTATCGTTAAATCCATCAATATACGCCTTCATTTTTGCGAGGGGCGGATCAAAAGGAGTACCCAATAAGAATATCAGACCATTTGCCGGGAAACCGCTGATCGCGCATGCCATCGAAACAGCCCTAATGACTGACTTGATACACCGGCTGTTCGTTTCCACTGACAGTACGGACATAGCCAGGGTATCGAAGACATATGGTGCTGAAATCCCCTTTATTCGGCCGAAAGCATTGGCCGGTGATGAAACTCCAGAGTGGCTGGCATGGCGGCATGCGGTTCAGGAAATACAAAGGCGGAAAGATATAAAATCGATGGATATATTCGTATCGCTTCCCCCCACGTCTCCATTCAGATCCGTGGCAGACGTGGATACATGTATTCATACTTTCATGAAGGGTGATGCCGATATGGTTATCACAGTGAAGAATGCCACTCGGCATCCATCTTTTAACATGGTGACAGTGGATAATGATGGTTTCTCACGTTTAGTGTTGCCATTGAATAAACCGGTTTTTCGGAGGCAGGATGCTCCTCTAGTATATGATATGACCACCGTTGCGTATGTTACTCGTCCTGGTTATATATTGAGTGCAAAGAATATTTTTGAGGGTAAGGTCAAGTCAGTATTAATTCCTGAAAAGCGTGCTCTAGATATCGATACGGAGTTAGATTTTGCTTTTGCTGAATTCCTTGCCGGCTCCAAAAAGAGCATTCAGGATTCCGTGATTTAACGTGAAGACGATACATGAACTCATGTTGCTCAAAGATCGCGTCGCGGTTGTGACCGGAGGCGCAGGGTATGTCGGATCCATAGTATGTGAAGCACTTGCAGAGGCCGGGGCTTCGGTGGTTGTGTTGGACATTGCCCAAAAACAATGTGACCGAATTGCTGCTTCTATCGCCACCAGATTCGGAATCGAAGCTATTCCACTGCATGTTGATTTGTCAGTTGAATCAGAGGTTCGCAGTATCCCGGAAAGGGTATTAGCGCATTTCGGAAAACTGAATATCCTCGTCAATTGTGCGGCTCTCGTTGGAACCTCTGATCTTGACGGATGGACAGTTGCTTTTGAGAAACAATGCGCAAAAATATGGCGGAAAGCATTGGAAGTCAATCTGACGTCGGTTTTTATACTGGTGCAAGCCTGTGCAGATGCTTTAAGGAGTGCAGGCAAAACTTCCATTGTCAATGTGAGCTCTATCTACGGTATAGTGGGGCCTGACATGAGGCTTTATGAAGGGACGCATATGGGCAATCCAGCAGCATATGCCGCAAGCAAGGGGGGGCTAGTTCAACTCACAAGATGGCTGGCAACAGTATTAGCACCTGAGATTCGGGTAAACGCTCTATCCATGGGTGGCATCTATAGAAACCAAGATGATGTTTTTGTAAAAAAATATACCGAAAGAACCCCCTTAAGCCGCATGGGAACCGAAGAGGATGTTAAGGGCGCAATCGTTTATCTGGCAAGCGATATGTCTGCTTATGTTACAGGCCAGAATCTCTTGGTCGATGGCGGGTGGACAGTCTGGTAATTAATGAATCAATGAATATCCGAATCATCCCAAGACTCGATATCAAAGGGCCTAACCTTGTCAAAGGCATTCATTTTGAAGGTCTCAGAGTGTTGGGGAAGCCCGAGGAATTTGCAGGTTTCTATTACCGAAATGGTGCGGATGAATTATTCTACCAGGACGCTGTTGCAAGTCTTTATGGCCGAAACAGCCTTCTGGAGATCATCCGCAGAACATCCAAAAACATTTTTATTCCCCTTTGTGTCGGAGGGGGGCTGCGAACAATTGGTGATGTCCGTGATGTGCTTCGTGCAGGCGCTGATAAAGTGGCAATTAATACAGCGGCAATAAAATCTCCTGATCTTATAAAAGCATCTGCCGAAACCTTTGGTTCATCAACGATTGTGGCCTCCATAGAGGCAGTAAAAAATCGCAATGACATGTACGAAGCCTGTATCGATTATGGTCGAGAGCTGACAGGCCAAGATGCCGTTAAATGGGCGGAAAACGCTGCCGAGCTTGGAGCTGGCGAACTACTTATTACCTCCATAGATCGGGAGGGTACCGGCAAGGGGTATGATATTGAACTTATCAAGCAAATCGCGGAAAGCGTTTCAGTTCCTGTCATTGCCGGTGGCGGATGCGGTTGCCTCGAACATCTATCTGATGTAATCGATTCGGCAAAGGCAAATGCTGTCAGCCTGGCATCGTCTTTACATTATCATGCCGTTGGAAGCGGAGCGATATCTCATGATGAAACATTGTTTCAGGAAGAGGGTAATACTGTGTTTATGAAAAGCGGAAGGCGTTGTACCAATATTAAGACTTTCAGTATTCTTGAAGCGAAAAACTACATGCGGAATAATGGAATTCAATGCCGCAATGAGGTTACTCTCTAATGCCGGAGCGGAATAGTTTTAAGGTCGGTATTGTGGATTTTGGCTTAGGTAATCTCTTCAGCATTATGAATGCCTGTTCATGTGTCGGTATCGATTCTGTTATTACTTCATCCGGAAAGGAACTTATAAAGACTGATATCGTAATTTTACCCGGAGTCGGCGCTTTCGGAGATGCCATGAGTGCGCTTAAAAGACGCGATCTAATCTCTCCCATTTATGATATTGTCGCATCCGGCAAACCATTGATCGGAATTTGTTTAGGACTACAGCTGCTATTCTCAGAGAGTGATGAATTCGGGCATCATGAGGGACTAAATGTGATTCAAGGTCAAGTCGTTCGATTTCAGAATCCGAAAAGCCCCGAGGGATCTTTGAAGGTCCCTCAAGTGTGCTGGAATCGAATTTATTACCCGCAAGAGGCTGGAACCACCGCAGGTGAGTTAGGAGAAGGGTTTCATCGCAGGGATCATATGCTGATGGATGGTGTTGAAAATGGTTCCTATATGTATTTTGTTCACTCATATATCATTATTCCGGTAGAACACGAGGTTATCCTTACAAATTCGACATACGGCAGTATAGAGTTCTGTTCGAGCATACGCAAAGACGCTGTCTACGGATTTCAATTCCATCCTGAGCGAAGCGGAAATCAAGGCCTTAGAATTTACCGGAACCTTTTAAAATTGATACAGCAAGCCTAAAGATTGGATCATGGAAATAAACATGACTTACTATGGTTTACCGGAGAATATTGTTTTCTGCAAAAAATGTGTGATGTCTAACCAGCGGCCATCATCATACCCTGAATTTAGACACACGAAAGACCGTATAACACCCACGCTACATATCGACGACAATGGCATATGTGATGCCTGCCGATACGCTGAAAAAAAAGAAAACATCGATTGGAAAGAACGAGAGGTCCAACTGGTTGAATTCCTCAAAGAATATCGAAGGACGGATGGGGCCTATGATTGCATTGTTCCGGGAAGCGGTGGTAAAGATAGCGGGTTTGCAGCTCACTTGCTCAAATATAAATACGGCATGAATCCTTTGACGGTGACATGGCCGCCGATCCTTTATACGGACTACGGTCATCAGAATTTCCTGGATTGGATTGAGATTGGCGGTTTTGATAATATCACCTTTAAGCAAAATGGTCGAGCCCATCGGTTGTTAACAAAACTGTCCATTGAAAATCTCCTGCACCCCTTTCAGACATTCATTATTGGGCAGAAGAATCTAGCCCCAAAAATCGCGCTGAAATATGATATCCCGCTTATTTTCTATGGGGAACCTGAAGCGGAATACGGTAACCCGATTGCGGAAACCTCCACTTCTTTGAGAGATAAATCCTATTACACCATGAATAACCTATCGGAAATATATTTGGGCGGCGTCAGTCTTACCGAATTGCTTGAAACGCATCACCTGAGACTCAACGAATTGAGTGCCTACTTGCCTGCCGATTATGCGGAACTTGAGAAATCGGATATACAAGTACATTATTTGGGGTATTACATCAAATGGACGCCACAGGAAGCCTATTACTACGCCGTGGAAAATTGTGGTTTCAAGGCCAGACCCTTCAGAACACAAGGTACCTATAGTAAGTACAATAGTATAGATGATAAAATCGATGACCTCCATTACTTTACTACCTTTATCAAGTTCGGACTCGGCAGAGCTTCCTATGATGCCTCACAAGAAATAAGAAACAAGCATCTCACCAGAGAAGAAGGCGTTGCTTTGGTGAAACGCTTCGATGGGGAATCCCCTGATTTGTATTTTAAAGAAGTTCTGGACTATGTCAATATCGATGCGAACCATTTCATGGACTTATGCGATGAACATCGTTCACCGCATCTCTGGGAAAAACGAGACGATCAATGGCATTTGAGGCGACCCGTATGGTCGGACTACTGATAAGCCCCATCGCATCTGAGTTATACGCTTTCCATTAAAAAAACATAATTCTCTATAAGCGATTACAATGTCAAAAAAAGTGCCACTGAACGTCTACTCTATTGAAGATATTGACAGTTGGCGGGATGATTTTTTTTATCCAGTTTCGATGGATGTGGGCGAGACGATAAACTCCGGAATCTGTCTCTTTCTATTCGAAGAATATCATCATTTCAAAGAGAATCTTAAGGTATACTATAGAATTGCCAGCAAGCAGTTGTATCTGGCGACGTTTGATGTTCTCATGAAACTCGTTCTGGCGCACTCGATGAGAAGTCTTGATGAATATGACTTTGTATTAACGAATCACCGCTGTCCTGTCGATATCACACTACCGGATACATGCAAAGTATATGATTTGTATCGAGGCACGGATAATATTGACTTTTTTGATCTCAATATTGAGAACCATTTTACCCCCTATGAGAATATACCGTGGTGGAAAAAAGTTGGGCAACTTCTGAAAGATCGAATTACAAGGAAGCATTTCACAAAAAAAGACGGATCACGTCCTTTTTTAATGATACCAAACCAGTATACACTCAAACACTTAGAATTGTATTGCTCGGAGCCTCCCTGTTGGATTCGACCCGAGATGATATTTAGATTGAACATAAGGACGGATCATGCGATGGGAGAAATTTCTGAATTTAAAGACTTCTCAGCCGCCTTGTCTTCATATGCCGATTCTCTGTTTAAGGACATTACAGGAAGCATGATTCCGAAACGCCTGCTGGCAAAATTCGAAAAGGAGGTGGCTGAATATTTTGAGAGGATCGCATTGGACTTTATTCGAGCACATGAGTATTGCAGAAATCTTCCTGCGAATGTTAAATTGTATACCGGTACCGCTAAATACTTCGTTCGTCTGATCGGTGAATCCGTCCGTGAATCTGGCGGCACCGTCACGGGCTTCGATCACGGATACGGTTGGCTGGGTATGGACATGCCCCAAGTATCCTTTGTGGAATTCGCTACCTGTGACCGTTATGTTTGTCTGAATAAACGTGAAGCAGATGAATATCGAAGATATCCAATGATCAATAATATAGATTTTCCCGTGGTCAGTGATTTGGCCGAATCGATATTGGAAATCAGCAATGCTGAGAATCGAATCGGTCCGAGAATTGATCTTGATGAAGTCATAACCATCATGTATCTTAATTATAATTACCATTACGATCACCATCCCTTTGGATTGCGTGATTATGTCCTCGGATTTGATCTTCAACTCAAAATCATCGAATTTTTATTGACATTGAATAAGCGGATTATATTCAAGAACCGACCCAAGTCTGCTTTATTCAGCCATGATTTTAATCACTTCGGATACTTCGGAAATCAGGTTGAGTATTCCACGACACCTTTTTCAATGATTCTGGATCAGGCAGATGTTTTTATCTTGGAAGGAGCCGGGTCAGGTGCTCTGTATGAAGCGATGTCCCTGACAACAAAACCGGTTATTCTGCTTAAAGCAAAAATCCCCTCTTGTCGGTCTGAATTTGAGGCGGAGTTGAAAAAACGCTGTTTCGTGGTTGATCTTATTGAGGACCATCGTAATAGACTCTGGTTCGATAAGGCCTGGTTAAAAAGCATATTCGGTTTGTAATAGTGATACCTTAAAGCAAGTCAAACTATGAAAATAGGCCTTATCACATTTACTGCAAGTTATTTCGCATTTGGTATGCGGTCAATTGAAAACTATTTGCGAAGTAAGGGACACGATGTTTTTACGATTTATGCGTACACCACCAGTCGGAACAATAGAATTAGCCTGCTTAACCCCTATCAACTCAAGAATATTGCCGATAAATGCAAGCATTGTGATATTATTGGCATATCCGTTATATCGATTCATAGCCTAAAAAAGGTTAAACAAGCATACCGATATCTGAAAGAAACGACAAATGCATTTATCGTCATCGGCGGCGTTCCTGTCATCGTAAGTCCAGATCTATTCATAGATTTCTCTGAGTTTATCTGTGTGGGAGAAGGCGAACTATTCTTTGATGCGTTGCTAGACTCGAAAGATATACACACGATTCCTGGACTGGGATATAAGAAAAAGAGTGGTGCATTTGTATACAACCGTCCCGAAAGATTAGTCGATGTTAACCAGCTTCCAGTTCCAAAAATTGATTTTGAAAATACGTACTATCTTTCCGAGAATAAAATTGAGGCATTGTCCGAGAATCCTTCGATATTATTCTATCAGTGTTATCGAAAGGGATATCGTTTAATGATGAGCAGAGGGTGTCCATTTAATTGCTCCTACTGCTGCAATAGCACACTCAACAGAGTTTATCGGGGGTTAGGAAGAATTACGCGAAAAACTTCTGTTGACCGCGTGATTTCAGAACTTGAATATGCAAAGGAAATCATTCCAGAATTAGATAAAATATATTTTCTAGATGATGATTTGACCGTTCTCAATGAAGATGAATTCGCATCTCTTATTTCAGAATATGGGAAAAAGATCAGCTTACTCATCTGGGAGTTTTCAAGTACGATAACCTCGATTTCAAAAAAGAAAATTGATCTCCTTACAAAATCTAACATTCCAGTAGATCATATTCGTATTGGACTTCAAAGTGCAAATTTGAATACAAATAAATATGTTTTTAACAGAAAATTCAATGACACCGATTATTTTGATAAAATTGAAATGCTACTGGTTGAGAGTATGGAAGACCTTTCGGAAAATATTACTTTCTTTATAAAACTAGGAAAAAGAATCGACAAAATGAGACTCCCTGTTGAACTGGTCAAATTCAATCATTTTAATCTTGTTTATTTTCCTGGGACCCCCTTATATGACAGGGCGCTTAGCGCTAAGATAATTGATGAGAATTACATTGATGAGGAATTGACAAAAACGGATTATAGCATCATTAAAAATGTGCGTGTTCACACCTTTGTCGCTATCATCTACAGGCTGCTCATAAGACGAAACTGGAGATGGGTGGGGTTTCCATTGAAGAAACCTGTCATTTTACAACTAATCGACCACATTTTTACTAAAGTCCATATCATTAATGTTCTATCTAGAGATATTATTTTATACTTCAGGATGAAAAGCGGCTAAAAAAGAAATATTCTTTTTAATCGGAGTATAGAACGTATTGATGGGCATACCGAAATCAGAATCATGAAGATTGCGTGTATAGATCTAAATCATATGACCCGTGGGGTTCACACAAACACCATGCCCCTCGGTCTTGTATATATCGCCCGATACCTTGAAAAAAAGGTCGATGCCGATCTAGACATTAGAATCTTCAAAGATGTAAATAAAGTATTGAAAGAACTCAAAACTTGGAATCCGGATCTGCTCGGGTTGGCACAATATGTATGGAACAGCGAACTAAACCACTATATCGCTCGAATCATTAAGAAATTAAATTCGAATTGCGTTGTCGTTGCAGGTGGTCCGAACTTGGAATTGTCCAAAGAGAAAAAAGAAGAATATTTGATAGATCACCCCTATATCGATATTTGCGCATCATACGAAGGCGAAATTCCATTTAAAAAAATCGTAGAACGGATGCACAATGAATACCACGCTAACGATTCGCTTCATAAACATCCTGTTGCAGGTGCATATGCGCTCGATCCGGATTCAGGGGAGGTGGTCGAATCGAAGGAACCGCCTCCTCGCCTAACGTCATTGGATGTTATCGGCCCTATTTATGCGGATGGCTACTGCGATCAGTTTTTGGACGATGGCTTCCATCCTTTTATTCAAACCCATCGTGGATGCCCATTTTCATGCACATTTTGTCACAACGGCAATTCATATTATTCCAAAATGCTTTTTCTGTCTGCCCGAATATTCAAGGCCGATATGGAATATTTGGGGAAACGGTTTTCCGACAAACCAAATGTGCCACTATACATCGCCAATACCAACATGAGCCTATTCGATCAGGACTTCGAAATAGCTCGTATCATCAAATCGGTTCAGGACCAATACCGTTGGCCATACCTGATTAACATCAACTCAGGAAAGAATCCCGAACGCTTGCTTAAGATGATGTCATTGCTTGAATTTACACCGTCAATTGCATTGCAGACTCTAACCTCACATGTGTTAGAGGAAATTAAACGTAAAAACATATCTTTTGATGAATTCATTGCATTCCAAAAAAAAGTTTCACAAAAAACCGGTAAAATATCGAGTACGGAATTAATTCTGTCTCTACCTGGAGAAACAAAGCAATCTTTTATTAATACCCTTCAAAGAGTTCTCAACTCTGACATTCAGAATGTAATCGTTTATACACTCATGAGCCTCAAAGGGACACCGATTTCATCTGATGAAAGCAGACAGCGTTTTGCACACGGCATTCGGTATCGAATCGTCCCGAATCAGTTCAGTGAGATTAACGGTAAAAAGATATTTGAAACGGAGTCTGTCGTTGTTGAATCCGATACCATGTCCTATGATGAGTATCTGGAATTGAGGGGGTTGAGTTTTGTCATTAAAGTTTTTTTCAGTTCTGCAGAACTTATTCCACTGAAACGTTTTTTGAGAGAGTATAAAATTGATGTATTTAAATGGGTACAGAATCTCCATCAGTCGTTGCCAGACTATCCTGATATTCATGAAATATATAAAGCGTTCATGGCGGAAACCGAAGCCGAACTGTTTCCATCCTCCAACGCCCTTATAAATTTTTATTCCCAGCCTGGCAATTGGAATGCCTTGACCGCTGGAAAATATGGAGAGAACTTATTGAAAAAGTACATGATGATAGTGCTTTATCACCACTATGATTCCTATCTTGAGGCTGCGCTTAGAGAGGCCAAAAAACTAACAACGACATCCGTCCATTTGCATGGAATAAATTCTGAAACCGTAATCAACAGCATGCATAAATTCCTGTCTTGCCGTGGAGTCAAGCAGATCGTCGAAAACAGGCGATTCCGCGGTTCGGAATTCGTTCATCTACAGTACGATATACCGGGCTGGCTTCGACAAAAAAATTGCACATTGAAGCTGGGCAATTGTAAGAAACCTAGTAGCTATCAAGTAGTTCTCGATGAAAAAGCAAAACAATGGATACAAAACTTCGCCGCATTAAACAGAGATAATACATTGTCGATGCAAAACCTTTTTCATGAAGAAGGGATTGACCAATTTTGGCCAGCCTGGATCCTTGATTCGGCTAATCAGGATCTTTTAAAATGTAATTAGCCATTTATAACGTTATCTATATATTTTAGAAGACTTTTATCATAGGCAATAGCATAGATGAGAGTATTGAAACAATGTCCAAAAAGCGGATAGTGAATTTTATTTACCCCTGCAAAAATAAGTTGGTCGGTATTGACTCGGTATTACCACTTCTCATGGAATTAAAGAAACGGTATCCGGATGGTAGCGTTGTGGTATTTTTTTCACATGAAGCATGCTATTCGAAGATCCGGAAGAATTATCACATATGGAAAGCTCTTAAGAGCATTGAGTTTCAATCCTTCATAGTCAGGCGCAATAACAAGATTAAACAATGTATTGAATGGTTTCGAATTATTGCACTTATGGCTTTTAGGAAAAACATAATAATAAACCAAAAGGATATTCTTCCATATAACGCCCAATTTGTGGCGATCATGAAGCGACTATCAAATACGGTTGAGATCAAGGCTTTTCTGTGGGAATGGACCATAGAATATCATGAATTGCTTGAAAAAGTATTTGCTTTTGGACGAAGCAAAAATACGAATAACTCACCATCTCCAACGCAAACACGAAACAAGAATAATCGATATGATTATTATATAAGTTCGCTGAATCGTCCTTTATTGAAAAAGATATATGGAATAGAAGTGGAGAAAGAAAAATATCATAAAATTGGATACTTGAAACACCTGCCGGCATGGTCGTCCTTTGTTAATAAGGAAGTGGCAAGCTTACAGCGACAGAGGGAACGGCCCTACTTTGTCTATTTTCTTTCAGGGCTTCATGATACAACCAAATACTTGTATCAACCCCTTGAGGAATCTCTCTATGTATTAAAAAAGTATAATCAACAGATTCGAACGGTTTTTAAGCCGGCTTTTATTACCAAAATGGATGATTTTTATAATTTAGTTCGAAAAGTCGATTACGGAAATTACGAAATCAGTTATGCCCATCCATCGATTATCTCATACCATGCACAGTTCGCATTAGCGTATATCTTTACGACCGCCTTATTTAATGCTTTTGTAATGGGTAAGCCAGTGGTTGTTTATACGCAGCATGCCGATCCTTGCCATTATGACATTTTAGGCAATCAGACTGTAGGGGGCCGAGCATGTGATTGTACTATTTTTCAGAATCCGGATCAGCTCGACGCGATTTTGGAATCACTTATCAATAACCAGTTAAAAATAGAGCGGGACCATGAGTTTCTGAGAGAAAATTTCCCGAAAACTCCTCCAGAGTTTTGGAACTTTTGGGATGATATTGTTTAGCAATTGTCGGCAAGAAACTGCACGACAGTCTGTGAGTGAATCGTATGATCAACGATGAGAGAAGCAATAAGAATCCTTTTATCACCTTTGGATCACCATCCATACATGAAGCTGAAATCGAAGAAGTTGTTGCGGTCATGGAATCGGGTTGGCTGGGAACCGGCCCGCGGGTTGCCCAATTTGAGAAAGCGTTTAGCGAATATAAAGGGGTGATGTTCACTGCTGCAGTAAATTCATGTACGGCAGCATTGCATCTGAGCATGCTTGCCGCAAATTTGCAGCCCGGCGATGAAGTTATTACAACCCCTTTGACGTTTTGTGCTACCGTGAATGCAATTATTCATGCTAACGGAGTACCGGTATTGGCAGATATCGATCCTGATACATTCAACATTAATCCAGCTCAAGTTGAAGCCAGAATCACCCCAAAAACAAAGGCAATACTACCAGTACATTTTGCGGGACGCCCTTGCAGAATGGATCATCTGTGTGCTTTGGCAGACACGTACGGACTTAAGATGATCGAAGATTGCGCTCATGCTATTGAAACTGAATATCACGGTAAGAAAGCGGGTACTTTCGGGAATTTCGCCTGTTTTAGCTTTTATGTAACCAAGAATGTTATTACCGGCGAAGGGGGAATGGTCATCGCTCGTTCTGAAGAGGATATCGCAGATATCAAAATACTAGGTCTGCACGGTATGAGCAAGGATGCTTGGAAACGGTTTTCCGATGAAGGATACAAGCACTATTCCGTCGTTAAATGTGGTTACAAATATAATATGACGGACCTTCAGGCTGCGATCGGTATTCACCAACTCAAGCGAGTGGAACGTAACTGGCTGAGACGCCAATCAATCTGGTTACAATACAACGACGCTTTTTCAGATCTACCAATTGGGCTGCCATTGCCACCGGAACCGGATACACGGCATGCATATCATTTATATACCATTATGCTTGATGAGGAAAAAACCGTTATCAGGCGGGACGCATTTCTTAATGATATGACGAAACGCAATATCGGTGTTGGAGTTCATTATCTCAGTATTGCTGAGCATCCATATTATCAAAAGCGATATAGCTGGAAACCTGAGGATTATCCATGTGCGATGAAGATCGGCAGACAGACTGTCAGTATCCCTCTATCCCCGAAGCTGACTGATGCAGATGTTGCAAAGATAATCACGACAGTAAGAGAGATTTTAGGCCATAATTAGAATCGCCACGCCCGTATCGACTCTTTTTGACAATCACGATGACTCGATGGAGATAGTGAATTACACTGATTGTCTGGAATGCAGGGATCGTAGTATAAATACGGACTATCCTAACCAGTGCCTTTTTCATTGTGACATTCAACCCATCCACAAACTGAACACAGATAATTTTCTCTATTTTGAAAACATTGCCGATCAAAAAAAAGAATTAAAGCTTTTAACCTTGCATACATCATCCTCATGCAGTAATCCTTATGTAGAACGCAACATGTATCAACCAGGAGGCATTCAATATACAAGAAAAGAACTGCTTCAAAATGCGAGAGAGAATTTTCGCCGGATTAAATCAATTTTCGGTCGACGTGTCGATATCGCCGTTGAAAACAATAATTATTATCCTACAGAAGCATATCAGTGGGTCTCGGATGCAGATTTCATTAGTGAACTGGTATTCGAAAACGAAATTTTTTTCTTATTTGACATAGCGCACGCCAAGATCACAGCACACAACAAAAGAATAAATTATAGAGATTATGCAAGAGATCTGCCCCTGGATAAAACAATTCAAATTCACATTTCAGGTTTTTCCATTGACCAGTATGATCTTGCATTCGATGCACATGATCCGCCTCAAGAAGCGGAATGGGCTGAATTAAAGAAATTTCTTTCTGAAAAGACAAGGGTTAAGTACCTGACGATTGAGTGTTACGAAGATAAACATGCACTAATAGAATCACTCAAAAAGGCGCGTAACATCGTTAATGAGTTATCTGGATCAGTTATTTAATCTAAAGAATAAAGTGGTCCTGGTTACAGGTGCGGCAGGACAACTTGGCGGACTGGTTTGCCGAGCTTTTAGAGAGGTAGACGCGATCGTTATCGGATTGGATTTAAAAGTAGAGGAGAATGTGATACGCGGTGTGAACTATATGCGATTGGATATTACCGATAATGAATCTATTCGTAAGGTCTATGAAACAATCTTTAATAAGTACAAAAGACTAGATATTCTTATCAACAATGCCGGTGTCAGTACATTTGAACCATTTGAAGTGCGTTCGGAAGAGCATTTTGACTGGGTTGTAGATGTGAATCTAAAGGGAACTTTCTATTGTATCCAGAAAATGGTTCATCTATACGATCAGTATAATCTTAAAGGGGGCGCTATCGTTAATGTCGGATCGATTTTTGGCCTTGTCAGCCCTGATTTCAGGAATTACCCGGATTGTGATCGTAAAAATTCGGAGGTTTATGGGGCAACCAAGGCAGGGATTATTCAGATGACCAAATATTTTGCTGTACATCTAGCAGACAGACATATACGTGTAAATTCAGTTTCCCCTGGCGGAATCCTGAATCCAAAATCGCCTCAAGGAGAAGATTTTCAAAAAAACTATGCTTTCAGGTGTCCGATGAAACGCATGGCGAATGATGAGGAAATGGTCGGTGCAGTTTTATATCTCGCAAGCGATGCTTCAAGTTACACGACTGGTCATAATATAGTTGTAGACGGTGGATTAACCTGTTGGTAGCATGAGGTTGGGATGAATCCAAGAATAAAGAAGTTAAAAGAATATGGCTTTGATACCGGCCATAATACGTATATCATAGCCGAACTTGGCATCAATCATGGCGGTGATATTGACAAAGCCAAGAGACTGATTGATTCGGCTGCGAAAACTGGTGTCGATGCAGTAAAATTTCAAACCTATCAAACTGAAAAAAGAGCCCCGAGAGGCAATCAAGCAGTATTCGATATTTTAAAGGAATGCGAACTTCCATTTGAAGCCTTCAGAGCATTGAAAGACCATACGATTAAATATAAAATGGATTTTGTTTCCACACCCTTTGATAAAGAAAGCGTTGAATATTTAGAAAGCATTGAATGTAATATATTTAAAGTGGCATCCTTTGATATCGTAAATCATAAACTGCTCAACGAAGTTGCCATGACTGGTAAGCCGGTTTTGGTTTCTGTCGGAATGGCCAATCATGAAGAGATTGAAAAAGCATATAGTATTCTAAAAAAAGGTACCGACAGAATCGCTTTGCTGCATTGTATTTCAGCTTATCCGACAAATGAAAATGATGTAAATCTGGCATGTCTTTATACTCTAAAAGATGTATTCGACTGTGTTATTGGATACTCGGATCATACAAACAATACGATAGCATCCCTTTATGCTGTTGCTGCCGGAGCACAAATTATTGAAAAACATTTTAAAATTGATGAAAATATGAAATGTGTAGATGAGGCTGTGTCGATTGATGAAACTCAAATGAAACAGATGGTTTCGAACGTGCGCAAAATAGAAAGAATGATCGGCAGCGGTGAGTTTGGTATTAGAGAAGTCGAAAAGGATACCTCGATTTTTAGAAGGCCTACCGCGTTATGAAAAAACTCTTTGTTTTCCAGAACAATCACGAAGCATACAGAGATGAACATGGGTGTGCATATATAAAAGTTTCGAATAACAAAAGAAAAATACATATAGATTCTTTATCGATTGATTATCTCCGGGAGGAGGATTTCGATGTGGTCATCTCTAACGGCCTTCCGCCTGAGTGGTATCTAATTCTTAAAGGGATGAATGTAGTGACGATAACAATAGATAGCGGAGAAAAATATCATGAATATTCAGACATTGTTATTGACTGCCTGAGTACTGATGACAGGAGATATTTTACGGGAAAAGACTATTCATTCTGCCGTCCTAATTCTTTAGAAATAGTTAAAATTGATGAGATTGTTGACCTGATCACTATTAGGGAGTGGAGTTCTAATTTTTTTGGATTTAATATAGCGTATATAAGCTGCATGCATTTGACGGATAATATCGTTCATAGAATGAATAAAACCGTAAAAGATGAAAATATTCGTCTAATCGAGTATCTTTGCAACTGCCATGACAGAAGAAGCGTTAGGGTGGCAGAAAAAAATGGATTTCACTTTGCTGATATTAGACTTACCTTTAAGAAAAAAATGAAATCAAAGGAGAACCTTAATATAAACGGGTTCATATTTGAAAGGGCCATAACGAAAGATATTCCACAGTTGAAAGAAAAAATAAGCGGCGATTTTTATAAAGACAGTCGATATTTTTTTGACATCAATTTTGATTTAGAGAAAACAATCGAATTTTTCAAAGTCTGGATTGAGAAGGGTGTCTTAGGGACGTATGATGATGAATGCTGGTGTTTGTACGATAAATCAGAAATTGCTGCATATTCCACTCTTTGGTACGACAACCAAAAAAGTGCCTATATCGGCTTATTAGGCGTTGATAAAAAATACCAGGGAAATGGTCTTGGGAAAAAAATATTGTGTTGTATTAACAATCTCCTGGTAGAGAAAAATATACCTGTGCTTTTCGTTGTTACGCAGGGTAGAAACTATGCGGCTCAGCGTCTTTACCAGGGTGCTGGATTTAGAACTAAATCCACGCAGTTATGGTACCATAAATGGATACGCTAAATTGTTTCAAGGAGCCGTTCAGCTGATGTTTGATGCTACAGATTATGAAACCGTTAAATACTGCCCATGGTGTGAATCGAAAAACCAGGAAATTTGGGGCAAGAAGGTAAGAGGATTTTTGTCCATTCAATGCAGGAATTGCGATTTGATCTATGTTAAGAACCGATTGAATCAATCAGGATTATTAAAATATTATAAAGAATATCTCAGCAGTATCCATCAAGCAGATTCTATGAAAAACGATCAGAGAAAAATGATGTATGAACTTGAATTTGAAATGATTAACAAACATGCAAGTGGGACTGATGTGCTGGATGTAGGCTGCAGCGGAGGATATTTCTTGAACTATTTTAATAAAAAGAGGTATGAATGTTTTGGAGTTGATATTGGTGAGGAAGCCGCCAAAGAAGCAGAAAAAAAATATAAGGTATGGAAGGCTGATTTTGCTCAAGCCAAGATTAATAGAAAATTTGATTTGATTGTTTTTAGAGGGGTCATTGAGCACGTAGCGTATCCGAAAGTATATCTTGAAAGGGCCGCAGACTGTCTTAACCGAAATGGGCTTATTTTCATTACAAGTACTCCGAATGCCAAGGCTTTATGTTGTCGTTTGTTTAAAGAAAAGTGGAACCAGCATTCACCAAAAGCGCATTTAATGCATTTCAGTGCTAATCATTTTGATGAATGGTTTTCCTCTAGTGGTTTCAAAAAAATCGATCAACATCATTTTTATGAAGAAACTTCGTATGCGAATCCAAAAGATGATATATTAAAAGTAGCAAAAGCAATTCATCTAGAGAAAAATGGCAAAGAGATAGATTTTATATCTCCACCTTTTTATGGAAATATGTTAAGCCTCATCTATCGAAAAACTTGATAGCTTTCGGTCTCCAGAAATACCTCTTTAAAATACATCAACGGATTGGTATTTTCCATAACCACTCAAACAAACTAGATCGACAATAGCGTAATGATCTTTACAATAATTGGGTGCGGGTCTATTGGGAAGAGGCATATCCGTACGCTCCTCTCAATGGGCCATGAAGTCATTGCATATAATCGTGGATCGGAGCGGCGCAATTATGTTTCTAGAGAGTATGGCATTCAAACTTTTGATAGTCTTGATGATATCTTTGAAAGGGATGCAGATGTAGCAATAATCTGTTCGCCGAATAGTATGCACCTGAAACATGCATTGATGGCTGCGAATAAAAATTTATACCTGTTTATTGAGAAACCGCTTTCACATTCTGAAAAAGGTGTGAAACAACTTCTAGAAGAAGTATCCCAAAGGAAACTGATTACTCACGTGGGTAGCAATATGCGTTTTCACTTCGGGCCGGCTCGCATAAAGCATGAACTTGAAAAAGGAACGCTGGGTAGGTGCCTATGGGCCTCTGTCTGGGGTGGAATGTATTTACCGGATTGGCACCCAGATGAAGATTATCGCCTTATGTACAGCGCAAGAAAAGCCCTTGGTGGTGGTGTGGTTTTGGATTTTATACACGAAATAGATATGATTTTATGGCTTTTTGGAAAGCCTGATCTGGTTGTGGGAATGACCGGCCGGAGCGGGTGGCTTGAAATTGATACAGAAGATATAGCAGATGCAATACTAAGGTACTCTAACAACTTTCAAGTTAATTTACATGTCGATTATCTTCAAAAACCTGACCAGCGAGGTATTAAAATTATTGGCACTGATGGTTGGATTGAATGGGATCATGATGATGAGAGGGTAGAAGTGTATCATTGTAAAACTAGACAAAGCGATGTGCACTTGTATCCGAAAAAATACAATAAACAGGAAATGTATACCAACCAAATGAAATATTTTATTGGATGCGTTAAATGTGGAAGTAGATCAATGAGTGACATCCAATCCGGCTTACAAGCCCTCAGACTGGCAGTCAAAATCAAAAAATCATATGTCAGACAAACATTCATAAAATGGTAAAGCATAATTAATGCCCATCTATTAAACGATAATTGTGATGTCGAGTTTTCTTACTCAGTTTATCAGTCATGAAAGTAGCTATTATCCCGGCAAGGGGAGGCAGTAAACGGATTCCCGGAAAGAATTTAAAGCTGTTTGCCGGGAATCCAATTATTTCTTATTCGATAGATGCCGCATTCAAAACGAAACTCTTCGACAGGATTATCGTGTCAACTGATTCACAAGAGATCGCGGCGGTTGCAAATCAGTATGGTGCAGAAACTCCATTTATTCGTCCACCGGAAATTTCAGATGATCATACAATGTTGCCACCGGTCTTGATCCATGCACTGTGCTGGCTTGAAAACAATGATTCGCCTATTGATTATATTTGCTGTATATTACCTACAGCCCCCTTAATAAATCCGGAATTCATGATAGATGGGTTTGCGAAGCTAATATCAGAAAAGACCTCATCAGTTATTTCGGTAACCACTTTTCCCTTCCCAATTTCTAGAGCATTCAAGATGAATGCTCACGGGAGCCTTGAAATGTACTGGCCTAAACATGAATTCACTAGGTCAAATGATCTTGCAGAAGCATATCATGATGCTGGGCAATTTTATTGGCTCGACACCAAGACATTCTATCAAACCGAGAGGATTTTTAACGATGATGCTATTCCAGTAGTGATTCCCCGGTACTTGGTGCAGGATATTGATACCGAAGAGGATTGGTTAACGGCTGAACGTATGTATTTGTGCTTTGTGAACAGAAAAGATATTTCAAATAAGGACCTATCATGATTAAATATTGTAAGAATTGTATCATGCCCGAAACTAAACCTGATTTTGAAATCTATGAGGACGGAATTTGCAGCGCTTGTAGAAATTATAAGAACAGAAAACACATAGACTGGCACCAGAGAAAAAAGGAACTGATTGCAATTGTAGAAAAATACAGCAGCCGAGACGGTACAAATTATGATTGTATCATTCCGGTAAGCGGTGGAAAAGACAGCACTTGGCAAACAGTAAAAATACTTGAACTTGGCCTGAACCCGTTATGTGTTACCGCAACCACTTGTGCGCTTACTAATATTGGACGTCGGAATATAGAAAATCTTAAAAACCTTGGTGTCGACTATCTGGAAATTACGACAAATCCAGTTGTTAGAAAAAAATTGAACAGGTTTGCATTGAAAAATATCGGTGACATCTCCTGGCCTGAACATGTAACCATTTTTACAGTACCGGTGCGTATAGCCTTTCAATTAAATATTAAGTTAATTATCTGGGGTGAAAATCCTCAGAATGAATTTGGTGGGCCTGCAGCATGTGCAAAAAGCAATGCTACATTGAATCGAAAATGGTTAGAAGAGTTTGGTGGAATGTTAGGGCTGCGCGTTTCAGATTTGATTGACCAAGAAGGTATTGAACTGAAAGATCTTATTCAGTACACCTATCCATCGGACGAAGAACTCAAAATAGTTGGTGTCACGGGATTGTGTCTTGGGTATTATTACCCCTGGGATGGAATGGAACATGCGCTTATTGCTCAAGGCAGGGGTTTTGAGACCTATCACAAATTTGTGGAAGGTACCTTAGCTAATTATGAGAATCTTGACAATTACCAGACGGGTATTCATGATTATTTTAAATTCTTAAAATTTGGATTCGGCCGAGCTACCGACTTGGGCTGTCTTCACATCCGTCGTGGCAGACTAATGCGAAAAGATGTGCTTGAACTCATTAAGAAGCGGGACGGTAAATTTCCTTGGACTTATTTGGGTCGTTCTCTTGAGGACATACTAACAGATATTGACATGAACATCGATGAATTTATCAAGATTTGTGATCGTTTTACAAACAAAAAAATTTTTAAATGTGATTCCAAAAGAAACCTGATCAAGGATACGGATGGTAATTTGACTAAAATTAACTATGATAATCCATGAAAAAAATAGCTGTCATTGATTATGGAATGTGCAACCTAGATTCGGTTGCTCGCGCTTTGGAAAAATGTGGAGCTGAACCCATTGTTACAGGGGTAGCCTCGGTGGTTGAAGATGCTGATGCTATTGTCCTGCCAGGCGTTGGAGCGTTTTGTGATGCAATGAAAGAGCTTGAAGCGCGTTCTCTCATTTCTATTTTGCGTAGGCGCGTGCTTGAGCAGGAGATTCCGTTTCTCGGTATATGCCTTGGAATGCAGCTTATGGCGGATTGGGGATATGAAGGTGGTAAGAATGAAGGTCTAGGGCTGATATCAGGAGAAGTGGTTCGGTTTAAGCCTAATTACCCAGAGATAAGAATTCCGCACATTGGATGGAATGAAGTTCAACAATCGGTGAATTCCTTGATATTCAAAAATATTCCCGACGCTGCGGATTTTTACTTTGTGCACAGCTATCATTTCCAGTGCTCCGATGAATATGTGATTGGACGAACACGATATTGCGGTGAATTTATTTCAGCTATTCAAAATAATAATTGTTTTGGTGTGCAGTTCCATCCTGAAAAAAGCCAAAAGTCAGGACTTCAGCTTTTAATAAATTTTTGCTCATGCTAAAAGTCCGCATCATTCCTATACTTCTATATAAAAACTATGGGCTCGTAAAAGGTGTTAATTTTGACAGTTGGCGAAGGATAGGCGATGCTCTACAGTTCGTACGCGTTTACAATCTTCGTGAGGTGGATGAGCTGATTTTTCTAGATATTAATGCCAGTATTGAAAACCGTACGCCTGATTATGAACTCGTGGATAACTTGGCAGATGAATGTTTTATGCCGCTTACTGTCGGAGGTGGAGTCAGAAGCATCAAACATGTAAGAAGACTGCTTATGGTCGGAGCTGATAAAGTCTCAATTAATACGGCAATGGTTAAAGCACCGAAAATTATAAGTGAAGCTTCAACTCGTTTTGGCTCTCAATGCATTGTCGTATCTATAGATTTTAGAAAGAAAGAAAATGGTATTTATGAAGTTTTTACACATTCTGGAACCATTTCCGCGGGTCTGGATCCTCTAAACCTTGCAAAAAAAGCAGAAGACTATGGTGCCGGTGAGATACTTTTAACCTCTATTGATCGCGATGGAACTATGAGTGGATACGACTTGGAATGCATTCACAGGGTCAGTCAAGCCGTCTCCATTCCAGTAATAGCATCCGGCGGTGCCGGGAACTATCAGCATATGTATGAAGCATTAAATAAGGGTAAGGCATCCGCTATAGCCGCATCAAGCATTTTTTCGTTTACAGAGCAGACCCCTTTGGAATGCAAGCAATATCTTCAGGATCGAGGCATTCCGGTAAGATTGTGATAGACTTTGACAAAGCCTAAAATTGAAGTATTGTAATATACACAACATTAGAATGAAAAAGAGAAAATCAATGTATAATAGTACTCAGCAAATGCAAGAATGGGCATCAATATTTGGTAGAGACTACACGAATAGAACATATCAAAATGTTGAGGAAATGAATGATTTATACATGGGGAATTTTGGCATAAATCGAGCAAACTTAAATGAACAATTTCTTGATAGTCTCGATAGATCCATAAAAATCCTTGAGATCGGTTGCAACACTGGGGCACAGCTTCAATGCCTACGACAAATGGGATTTACTCAATTATATGGAATTGAACTTCAAAGATATGCGATTAAGGCTTTGAGGGAACAAACACCGTACATCGATGTGTTGCAGGGCAATATTTTTAATATTCCATTTTATGATAAGTGTTTTGACCTAGTTTTTACTTCCGGTATACTCATTCACATCCACCCGAACGATTTACATATTGCCATGAACGAAATCTACCGCTGTACAAAAAAATATATATGGGGCTATGAATATTATAGCGACAAATATACAATGGTTTCATACCGGGATAAAAAAAATCTCCTCTGGAAAGCTGATTTTATGCAAATGTACTTGGATCAATTTCCCAACCTCGTCCTAGTCAAAGAAAATAGGTTAAAGTACTTGAAGAACGATAATGTCGACAGCATGTTTTTATTAAGCTACTGAAACTTTTCGATATATAATTGTAAGGGTTTAGAATTTTGGCGAAGATAAACATAGCATTAATCAGCATTGCAGTGCGACCCAATTCGGAGTTTAAGGTTTTTCCCATGGGGCTCGCGTTTGTCGCCTCAGCTATGATGCGCGATGGATTTGATTTTGACATCATAGATATCGAAGCCCATCGATTCTCAGACGGTGAAGTTGAAAGCCTGCTTGGAAAAAAAGAGTACGACATCGTTGCATTCGGAGCTTTGGTGTCGGGATATAAATATGTAAAAAATATTGCAGCCATTACCCGAAGGACCAACCCCAATGCAGTAATTATTGCAGGAAACTCCGTTGCAACCTCCATAACCGAGCATCTTCTGTTTAATACCGAAGTTGATATCGCAGTAAAGGGTGAAGGGGAAATAACAATAGTCGCTTTGCTCCAGGCTATTGAAAAACACATTGGATTAAATGAGGTCCCTGGGATTGTATATCTTGATAAACACAAGATGATCAATACAGGATATGCACCGCCGATCAAGGATATATCAACCATCCCATTCCCAAATTGGAATTTGTTTGATATGGATAGTTATTTTGAGAATTCAATCTTTGGCGTACCAAAACCCTATCACATGTCGTTAGATCAGATTAAGGCTTTTCCGGTAAATACTGCCCGTGGGTGCCCGTTTCGATGTACTTTCTGTTATCATGTTTTTCAGTATACTAAATATCGCTTTCGTTCTCCTGAGTCAATCGTTTCAGAAATCAAAACGCTTCAATCACGTTATGGCGTTAATTATGTTAATTTTTTTGATGAACTTACCTTTCCAAATAAATCTGCCTATGATGAATTTGCCGATTGTATTCTTAAAGCTGGGATTGATTTTTACTGGGATGCTATGATTCGTTCGGATTTTTTCACAGAAGAGGATATGGATCTTCTTCATAAAATAAAGGAATCAGGATGCAGAAGCTTGGGGTATTCTCTTGAATCCGCAGATCCACAGATTCTCAAAGCAATGAACAAAAAGTTGACAGCTGAGCAATTTGTGCGTCAAAAAAAGGCTCTCGATAAAGCAAATATTGCAACATTTACAAGTGTTGTTATCGGCTATCCTCAGGAGACTCTTGATACAATCAAGAAGACTTTTGATCTGTGTTATGAATTGGGAATCTATCCAAGCGTGGGATACCTTTTGCCACAACCCGGAACCCCTATGTTTGATATTGCTGTTCAGAAAGGCCTTGTTCAGGACCTTGAATCTTATCTAACGGCTATGGGAGACAGACAGGACCTACGCTTTAATCTTACTTCTATTCCGGATGATGTTCTTGAGACGATAATTAATGAGCATATTGTTCGATTAAACGATAAATTGAACCTGGGACTTTCTAAGGAAAAATTAATCAAAACTGGCTCTCATATAACTTCGGGTTCTACGCAATGAACTCTTTAGCTAAAAGCAAGGTTTTATCAACTGATTATAAGAATAGAGGAAAAGTATTATTTATTGTGCACGATGTTTACCAAAACGATAATGTTTTTCCAATGGGAATAGGATATTTAGCGGCTGTTTTGAAAAATAAAGGCTATCAAGTTCAAATTTATCATATGGATGTTTATCACTATTCCAATGATGATTTGGCAAAATTTTTGGATGAAAATGAATTTGATTTAATCGGAATTGGGTTTCTTGCTGCAAGATTTAAGGAAACAGTTTTCGATCTTATTCATGTTATTGCAAATCATAAAAAAAATGCCTTGACTATTTTAGGTGGCCATGGACCTTCTCCTATTCCTGAATATATGCTGGAGACAACACCTGCAGATATTGTCGCCATCGGTGAAGCTGAACAAACAATAGTAGATCTTATTGAATGTAAATTAGCTCGAGGGGATCTTGGACAAGTAAAAGGTATTGCTTATAAAAAAGAGGGAACAACTATAGTCAATCCACGACAGTCGATTTGGAAAAATATAAACTTACTTCCTTTACCGGCTTGGGATTTATTTCCAATGGATATTTATACTGCCAATATGGTATTTCCCAGAATGCAAAAATTTGATAAATCTTTTTCCATTCTTTGCAGTAGGGGATGTGTTGGTAAATGTAACTTCTGTTATCAATTAGAAAAAGGTTTTAGGATTCGTAGCCCAGAGAATTTTGTAAAGGAGATGAAGATTTTACATGATACCTACGGTATTAACTATTTCTGTTTTTTGGATGACCTAAGTCTTACTTCAAAAAAGAAGTTTAAACAACTTGTCGATGAAATTAAAGAGAATGATCTGAAAGTTCAACTGAATATTGAAGCTCGGGTTGATATTATCGATGAAGAACTTGTCGATATGATGGAAGAAGCTGGAGTCTCTTTTGTCAATATTGGTTTTGAATCAATGTCACAGAAAGTTCTTAATATTATGAAGAAGAAAACGACAGTTGAAGATAACTTCAAAGCAGCAGAAATCGTTACTAAAAGTGGATTGAATCTAGGAATCAATCTAATTTGGGCGGAACCTGGAGATGATGAAGAGAGTTTAAATAATGCTGTAGATTTTATTATGAAATATTCTTGCTATGAACAGATAAGAACCATCAGACCAGTTACTCCATATCCTGGATCTCCTCTTTATTATGAAGCGATCGACAAAGGACTTTTGAAAGGCCCTGCTGATTTTTTTGAAAAATTCAATAATTCTGATAGGATAACAGTAAACTTTACAGAAATGTCTGATGAGCGTTGTTATGAGTTATTATTGAAAGCTAATTCCCGTTTAATTAGAAATTATTTCCAAAATACTAACCAGGATATGCAAGAGGCAGCAATACTTATTGATCAGTACAGAGATCTTTATTCTGGAAAAATCTTAAATTTCAGAGGATCTAGATCATATAAAAGAGAATAAGCTATAATGCATATTTACGGATACGAAATATGAAAGATATTTATACAATTGATAGTCACAAACTTATTTATCACCCGCATCGACTAACTGAACTTTTGGATGCTTGTGATAATTGGAAATTAGTAAAGACTATCTATCCGATATATGTTGAAATTTCTCCCATGGGTGCATGTAATCATAGATGTTCATTTTGTGCTTTTGATTATATCGGTTACAAACCAATGTCCTTGGATAGTAACCGCCTCATCAAAATCCTTAAGGAGATGAGCATACTGGGGGTTAAGAGTGTTCAATTAGCAGGAACTGGAGAACCTTTATTGCATAAGCATATCATTGAAATCATTGAGGCTTCAAGTAGTTTTGGACTGAGTGTCGGTGTCACTACTAATGGCACGATGATGAATGAACGTTTTATTCAAAATGCATTGAGGGAAATAGAATGGATCAAGGTTTCCATCAATGGTGGAACTCCTGAAAGTTATCAGAGTATTCACAGATCGAAAAAGGGAGATTTTGAAAAAGTAATAAAAAACCTGAAAAGTGCTGTCAAAGAAAAAAGAAAAAACCAACTGGGTTGCACTTTGGGTGCTCAAATGCTTCTTCTCCCTGAAAATGCTAACGAGGTTGAAACTCTTGCGCAAATCTGTCGTGATGAGATCGGTATTGACTATTTGGTTATAAAACCATATTCACAACATACTTTCAGTATAACACGTCGTTATGGCTCAATTGACTATACTACACATATACATTTGGAATCATTATCAGAAAAATGGTCTACGACTGATTTTCAGCTGATTATACGTGCTCAAACAATGAGAAATCAGTTAAAAGATCCTAAACACCGATATAAACGCTGCTATTCTACACCGATATTATGGGCACACGTCAATACAGATGGTGAAATTTGTGGTTGCCCGGCATATCTAAGCGACACTCGTTTCTCTTATGGAAATATCAATGAAATGACATTCATAGAAATATGGGAAGGAGAGAAGAGACAAGAAAGCTTTGAGTATTTAAGTAAATTACATGATATCTCTAAGTGCAGGGTGAACTGTCGTATGAACGCTATAAATGAATATTTGTCGAATCTTATCGAGGGGAAAATACCTCATGTCAATTTTATTTAATTTGAAATCTATAAAGCTAAATTGTCTTAATTGAGAGGTATATATGCGTTTGTTATGGGAAAAATCAAAAAAATTAAGACCAAATTTGAAAGATTTCCAAAATCCGTTCAAAGTATTTTATCATCTTGACCGCATTCAACAATTGAAAGAAACGGGGGATACACGACCTGTTCACATAACGCTTGGATTAACTAATTACTGCAATCATAGATGTAGTTGGTGTTATATCAATTGGTACCAAGCAGGGCGTGCAAGCCAGCGGTCTGGGACTGGTGATTCAAGCCGTAAGGCTATCAGTGCAAACTGGACTATTGTGGAAGCGGTAGGTGCTGCAACCGAGATGGGGCTTAAAGCAGTAACCATTGTAGGGGATGGGGAGCCGACACTGCACAATCGCTTTCATGAAATACTTGAGCAATTGAAAGCGTATGGTTTGGATATTGGTCTTTTTACCAATTTTTCGACTAATAAACCGGAAAATATTGAAGCTATTGCTAATTCGTGTTTTTTTGTGCGAGGCAGTATCGATGCCGCAACACCTGAAATTCATTTGAAATCACATGGCACGGATGATTTCGAACTGGTTGTATCAAACCTGAAGAATATGGTGAATAGACGCGGTGATAAACTTTATCCTATTATTGGAATACAATTTGTTGCAAATCATAATAATTTTCAAGAAATTTATGATGCAGCCAAACTTTTTAAATCACTTGGCATTGATTATATGACGATAAAACCAGCCTATAAAAATGAACTGAATGTAGCGCATGAAGACAATGCTTTAGAGCTTGACCATTGTTTTGAGCAGATGAGAAAAGCTGAGTTGCAGTCCGATCAAAAATTCAAAGTATATGCAAAATATTCGCAATTTAAGGAAGTGCTTCAGTATAAAACCAATGATTCTCGCTACTATGAGCGTTGTTACGCAACGCCCTTGTCTCCATACATCGATGAAGACGGTTCCGTCGAAATGTGTGGCAACCTGAAGGGTCGAGGCTTCAAGCTTGGAAATGTTAACGAACAGTCAATGCGGAAAATATGGAGTTCTGTGCATCGTCAAGAATGTATGTCACGTATTGATTTAAACAAATGTCCTTCAGGTTGCAAACTTGATCCGCTCAATAAGATCTTATGGGATGTTTTTCATCCCAGAGAAGAACACATGCACCCTAATTTCATTTGATGAATAAATAACAATAGATAATACTATAGATCGCGGAGAGAAGCTATATGAAAATTATTGGTGTGCATAATACAGGGATTATTAGTTCGGCAGCTCTAGTAATCAATGGGGAACTGCTTTTTGGTGCGGCAGAAGAAAGATTCAGCCGTCAAAAGCATTCTAAATATTATCCTCATACTGCCATTTCAAAAGCACTTGACTGGGCTGGTTTGTCTATTGACGATATAGATTGTTTTGCCGTGGGGTGGAATCCAGCAATTAATATAGCAAGCAAGTATCGAGCCGGTCTTTCCGAATGGACAAATCATCCGGGGGAACGTTTCTTTTCGAATCCAAACCATTTGCTTCCTCGGTTAAACAAAGCCAATTATGTAGAAACTGAACAGATATTCCATACGGATAAGGGAAAAGAAGTCCGCATCCACTATGTCAATCATCATTTGGCGCACTGTGCAACTGCTTATTATCTTTCTGGTTTTTCGGATGCTGCGATCTTAAGCTGTGATGGCTTTGGAGAAAAAGCCTCAACTGTTTTTGCAGTTGGTGATGAAAAAGCAATCAAAATAATTGAAGAATTTGACTTTCCAAATTCAGTAGGATCCTTCTATAGCGCTATTACCGAATGCTTAGGATTTCGAGTTGATCATGACGAATGGAAAACCATGGGCGCTTCAGCATTTGGTGATCCTACTCGGTTCCGTGATGCTATTGCCAATTTAGTCCCTATTGGCAAGGATGGATACAAACTTGATCTTAATTATTTCGCTCATTATAGTTTTGACATTCATGGAATGTTGAATCCTGCTGGCCAAAAACTTCTTAAGGAAATCAGACCATCTGATGGTGCAGATCTTAGTCAGGAACATTATGATTTAGCAGCTGCCGCTCAAGAACGTTTGGAAGAGGTGATGTTTGATCTTGTAAATAAATTAATGCAAAAAACCGGTAAGGATCGTCTGGTATTGTGTGGTGGAGTAGCCATGAACTGTGTCTTTAACGGCAAAGTGTCTGCAAGTGGTTTATTGCGTGATGTATTTATTCCTTATGCACCTGATGACAGTGGAAATAGTATTGGCGCTGCACTTTACGTTGCTGTTCAGCATGATAGGCAAGGCACCAAGCGGTTTTATAATGTTGTTTCTCCCTTTTTGGGAGATGAATGGACTGATGACAGGGTTAAGGAAGAATTGGATCGGATGTGTGTTTCTTACCAGCAAATTGAAAATCCATGTAAAATTGCTGCAAAGTTGGTTGCAGACGGAGGAGTAGTCGGCTGGTTCCAGGGAAGAATGGAATTTGGTCAGCGTGCATTAGGGTCACGTTCAATTTTGGCTGATCCAAGAAAGCCTGATATGAAAGATCGTGTCAATATTGCAGTCAAATTCAGGGAAAGATTCCGACCGTTTGCACCTGCAATTTTAGAAGAAAGGGTTTTGGATTATTTTATAATTCCTGAAAATACAACGGTGCCTTATATGGAAAAGGCTTTTCCCTTCAGAGATGATAAGAAAATGGAAGTGCCTGCTGTCGTGCATGAAGATGGAACAGGACGGCTGCAAACAGTATCTCGATCCTTAAAGCCTGAATTTTATGAGATGATCAGTGAGTTTAATAAAATTACCGGCACACCATTAGTGTTGAACACTTCTTTCAATCTGGCCGGCGATCCCATTGTTTCCTCTCCAAAAGAAGCAGTTCAGACATTCTACTCTAGTGGGATCACTGCATTGGTTATCGGGTCATTTCTGCTTCTAAAAAAGAAACAACAATGATAACAATTGATAAATTAGACAAATACATTTCAAATCATATTGAAGGTAGAAAACCGCCTGTAGAATACTTACAAAAGTATAGAGCGAGAGTGGGTGCGGATTTTTTCAAACTTAGAATTAGTAATGACGATGCAAGAAAAGTTATTCAGAATGCATTAGTATTTGTTGTTGATAGACCCAATTACTATTTCTTGAGAGTAAGTATTTCGTTTAAAAAAAGGGGATTTAAAACTATATTATTAACTAGATGGGGCACAGAAGAATATCAAAAAATGTTTTTTGATCATATTGTTTTATATGACAAATTTTCAGATCTTAAACTTTTAAAAAATTGTGTCAATTGCAAGTTTTATGTACAATCTTGGATCGGTTGGAATTTCTTACCAGTTTATGTGTCATTAATCACCAATCAGAATATCGTATGTAATATTCATGATCTTTCAAATGTACTTTTTGATGATAATGAAAAATTAATGATGCTCCCCGGATGGTCAAAGCGAGATATTGACATCGACTTGAAATGCGAAGATTATATATTAAGAAAGTTTCCGCTAGTGACTTCCATGTACAATTCAAACGCGTTCAAGACTTTCGATTCCGATATTCAGAAACGATTCGGGAAAAACATTCTATTCTTTCCATGTCATCCTTCACCGCATTTCTTCGATTTGGAAACCAGAAAATTTTCTGAACCGCTGAATCTTGTATACATGGGTGGAATCCCAAGCGATGATAAACCTGATGCTGTCTTTTTCGGCGGTAAAATGAGAAATGTCCTCGATGATCTGCTTGCACAGCCTTTCCGTGTAACGATCTTCAATAATCCGCAACTGACAACAACAGACAATCAAAATGAAATAAACATAAAATATCAGCATCTTACAAAATCTTCATATGAAAGCAGCCGCTTCACATTCGAAAAAGGATATCCACCCTGGGAATTAAAGTCATACGCGAAAGAATTCCACTATGGACTTCTTGTTGCTTATTCAGAAAAAGTAGAATTTAGTAATTCTCATATTGAATATAGCATGCCGACCAAACTATTTACCTATTTGGAATTAGGGCTTCCAGTAATCGTAATCGATACGTATAAATACTGTTGTGAATTTGTAAAAACACATGACATCGGTATTATTGTTTCACAAGTACAGATGAAGAATTTATATCAAATCATTATTGATAACGAAGAGCGTTACGAGATAATGGTTAGCAATATTATTAAGTATATCAGTAAGAAAAATATGGATACAATGATTGATGAATTAATGTATTTTTTGTTTATATAATCATTACCACGACAAAGATCGTCCCCTTTTTGAGACCAAATGAAACCTTATAGAATCGCATCATCTCATCGAAATTGTATAAATAGAGTGAAACATGAACATTTGTTTGATTTGTCAAGCCAACCTCCAGCTTCTCCGAAATGTCTACAATTATCGTTTAGTAGAGTGTACAAACTGCGGGGTAATTCAACTCGTTGATTCTGAAGTGAATCAAGTCGAATTTATTAGAAATACACGCCTCAGGAATGATCAATGGCGCAATGAGAATCCCCAAATGGGATGTGATTATTACAGCTTTCCCGAATACATGGAAAAGTATCAGCCAATCTTTCACCATTTTTTTAACCAACGGCTTCAACGTCTTCGATCATATGGTATGCAGACGGATGGCGGCATTCTTGACGCGGGATGCGGTTTTGGCTTCTTTGTAAAACATTGTATTGATAGCGGGATTCGCGCCGCGGGTATCGACATTGAACCCAATTGCGTGGAATACGCAAAGAATCATCTGAAATTAATAAATATTCATCACGGCACGATTGAAGATTTCAATCAAAATGGGCAGAAATATAATGCCATTGTGTCCTGTGACGTTTTAGAACATTGCCTGGATCCGATGGCGTTTATGGAAGCCTGTAAAAAGCTGTTACTGCCCAAGGGGTTGCTCTATGTTCAAGTCCCCAATGTTATCGGTATTCGGGTTCCATACGGTTATTCTCTTGGGCTGCCTTACCATATTTGGCATTACAATCCGAAAAGCTTGAAATATTTATTCAGGGTGAATGGCTTTAAAATTCTGAATTACTGGACCGGAACTTCTGGAGTAATTAGTCAAAGAGAAAAAAAACAAGGGAATTTCCTATTTCGTTTGAAAACGACAATCGCTTCAATTTTTAAAATTGGTGTCCGTTTACAGATGATGGGACGGTATCAGGAATAAAGGAATTATTCCAGAAGATGAATGTGAAAATGAAGATCGTTTTAGTCAAACCCCCCTCTTCAGATAATGTCCATCCGGCGAAGGGTACCATTCGAATTCCAATTTCTTTGGCTTATTTGGCGGCGGTTTGTGAACACGCCGGTCACGAGGTGGTTATCATCGATGGCGAATTGGTCGACGGCGGCATCGAATCCATTGTCAGGAGCATCGCGGCTGAGAGTCCGAATTTAGTCGGTATCACGGGAACCACCGTGTTATTTCCAATTGTTTCCCGGATGACCAAAGACCTTCATGAAATCGACAAAACGATTAAGGTAATTCTTGGCGGACCCCACGTGTCGGCGATGCCGGTTGAATCGATCAAGGTCAGCGGAGCGGACTATATTTGTATCGGAGAAGGCGAAGAGGTTTTGGTCAGACTATTGAACGCCGTTTCTCAAAGCAAGGAACCGGATAATATTCAGGGTCTTTTGTACCTCTGGAACAATGCATTGAGGGGAAGCACAACACCAGCGAAAATTGCGGATCTTGATCTTTTTCCGTTTCCTGCAAGGCATCTGTTAGATTTAAAGGCTTATTATGACCTTCCAAGAGGCATTAGCACCCCTCAGGATGCTTTAGTGAGTTCTCGCGGATGCTCCTATCGCTGTGCCTTTTGCGCATCCGCCGGCACGGGTGTTCGGTTCAGATCGATTGATCATATCATGTCGGAACTTGATGAGATCGTATTTAAGTATGGCACTCGCAATATCATTATGATGGATGACACATTTACGATTAATAAAGAGCGCGTTAACGCATTTTGTAAAAGAGTGATAGAAGGTGAATACAATATCACTTTTAATATGCAGACAAGACTCAATACCATTGATCCTTGGATTTTGGAAATGGGCATAAAAGCCGGATGCGACAGTGTTTGTTTGGGGATCGAATCGGGAAATCAGCGAATACTCGATGATATTGGTAAAAAAATAACATTGGATTTAATACGAGAAAAGGTGAAGATTGTTAAAGAAGTAGGGGTTACATTCAGAGCGACATACATTATTGGCTGGCTGGATGAAACAGAACAGGAGATTCTAAATACTATTGAATTTGCTCGGGAAGTTGATGCTCATGAAAGTGCCTTTTGCATTGCAACGCCTTTTCCAGGCACCCGGCTTTGGAATGATGTAATTAAAAAGGGACTTAATCCGGGGAACCTAGATTACAGTAAGCTTCATTATTATTTTGATCTGGGCATCAATTTATCTAATGTAGCCACAGGACGTTTGCTGGAGCTCCAGCAACAAGCCCATAAAGCTGTAAATCAAAGAATTTATAAAGAGTAATTCAGGCGGTTGACTTTTTGAAAAAGACAACCTGAAAATATACAGAACTTTAATTAAATTGTTTAAAATGAGTAATAGCAAATATCTTAAAATACGTGACCAAAATCGAGAATTGAATCAGAAAGAGATCCGATCGAAAGCATTGATGCTTGAATCATACCCGATCCGACTCGATATCAGTATCACTAACCGATGCAATCTTAAATGCATATATTGTCAACATTCGTACTATTCGTTTAACCATCTTGATGAAATGACCATTGACACATTTCTTCTTTTTGAGGAAATTTTTCCCTACCTGTCAAATGCCACTCTATTCAATACAGCCGAGCCGCTTATAGCCAAGGATTTTGATAGGATATTTTCATCTATCTCCTCATATCCGGTTGAAACCTATATTTCCACCAACGGTATTCTTTTGGACAGGAATAGAATACAGCTGCTGGTAAGTAAGAGACTTGATTATTTAACGTTTTCAATTAATGGTTTCAACCGTGAGACATATCACAAATATCATGGAGCAGACTGCTTTGAAAATCTTGAAGCCAATATTTCTCAATTGAGGAGAGAAAAAAAGAATCAAAGCAGCGAAGAACCAAGGCTTCGTAATACCTTTGTTTTGATGAATGATAATTTTAATGAATTGAAAAGAGCAATTGAGTTTGCATCAAAATACGAATTTGAAGAAGGTGTTAATGTTAACATTTTGATTGCCCATTCAAAAGAAATGGTACCTTTGCTTCCTGTAGGCAATTCAGAGAGCCTAAGCACCAGATTGGCGGAACTTCGAGATTATGCCAAGGGTTTATGCGTAACTTTATCTATTCAAGGTGAAAAAAGATTCCAGCAAGAGTTAACAAAAACGAAAAAATACTGCTATGAACCCTGGCAGAGGGTATCTATTGATTTTAAAGGAGATGTACGACCCTGTAGTGTTGCTGAAACCGTTATCGGAAACATCCATCGAAATTATTTTAAAGAAATTTGGAATTCCAAGATTATGCTTGACTATCGCAAGCGGGTCAACACGGATAATCCGCCTGAAGACTGCTGGAACTGCTGGCATTGTCGTAATCGTGGATCAAACAGCTTGGCTGTGTTGGATTTGTCTGAAAGAACGAATCTTCTGGGAGGCATTCGAGTGAAAGCTTAGCATTCCTAAAGGATGCAATGATTAATTGCTTTAAACCTCAGATTACTCTTGAACGGCCCTATGTATTTGACCGTTGCGACGAGATTGTCAAAATGATAATATTTACTCGAATCGAATAGTTCAACCCAATGTATAACTTGTAAGAGTGTGTTTTTATGTTCCTTAATAAACTATTTTATCATTTTAATAAAATAAGTCCGATAATTATTCAGACACCCGATGTGATAGCAATTGGCAATATGGCTGAGGAAATATATTTTGGACTTATACGGGCCAGGCGCGAAGGTAAAAAAGTGTTTTTTCTGTTCCCGTATGAATTTTTTTCTGTTTTTAAATTCTCCAAACTTGGTTTAGGTATCAACAGTGAACTAAAAAAGATCGAGTCCGAATATCGATTCCTTTCATATGATAATCTGTTAAGCAAAACGGCTTGCTGGTTTTTGACTGTAGTTTACATTCTTTTTATCCTCTGCAATGCCATAAGCAGGAGGGTATTGAAAAAAAAATTGCCTGCCGGTTACCTTAGGCCGGTAATCGGTCGAAATGAATTGTGGAATAGAGGTTTATCGAAATTATGTTCATTAGAGGAAATAGCGTCATGGAATTGGGAAGATGAGTTTGCAACACACCTGCCTGTAGATTTGACTGCAAAAAGCAGAAAACGTGCTAAGAAAATAAGAATGGAAATGGGGTTGCAACTAGAAGACTGGTTTGTTTGTGTACATGTACGAGAAGGTGGGTATTATCCAATAGAAAAGGAAGGCTTTGCAAAAAAAGCTCGAAACGCTTCACCTCATAATTATCTAAAAGCGATTAAATTAATTACCGAAAGAGGGGGATGGGTTATACGCATGGGAGATGCTTCTATGACTCCTCTACCACAGATGGAGAAAGTTATTGACTACCCTTTCACCAAGTATAAGAGTTGCCTTATGGACATCTATTTTATTAAGGAATGCCGTTTTTATATTGGTGTGTCTTCAGGAGTGTTCGATGTGGCCAATCTTTTTCAGAAGCCAATATTATTGACAAATAGTGCCGCAACAATTCCTTCGCCACCTTATAGAAAAGGGGATCGAAGTATATTTAAGCATGTAAAAATGAAACGATTAAAGCGATTCTTATCTATACAAGAACGTATCCAATTATTTAGTGAACGTAAGATCGAGCATGATGAATATGGTTTGTCTGAAAATACCCCAGATGAAATTAAAGATCTGGTTGAAGAATATTTAGATGATCCAACTGCAAAAGATTCCACTGATTTACAGAGAAAATGGGCCATAGAAAGTAAACGAGTATTGTTGAACAAGCATAAATATCTATCTTATAATACTGAACTTGGTCCAATTACAATGCAAAGAGCTACTGCAATTGATCATGTGGCTGCGGGTATTGTGGGGAAAAAGTTTATTGAGCAAAACTATTATTATAGTTCTATGAACTCGCCGATGTAATTTCATAATTTATTTTATTTGTGCTAAACTTGTACCCTCTTTCAATTGTCTCTCAAGAATTGGAAGGGTTGATACGGTGATGAACGTTATGAGAGCTTTGTAAAACGGACTGGATTACCGATTTTATGATTTTTGTAAAATTTTTAATAACTACACGGAGAAATTTTCATAATGTACACTCAAAAGTCGTTCAGTCGGCTTTGCTTTCGCTGGCAATCAGCCTTTCAAGAGGCTCCTTTTTAGGCGTTCAACCCGGATTTTATTCTCCGGGCGCACCTGTTCAGCTTGCCCTCCGGGGTATTGCTGTTTTCCTTCAACTCTTTAAGCTTTTGATGAGTGATAGGTCGTCTGGCGGATTTTACCAATCGGGCGTCAACGGCAATAGCTTCATTGATGATCAACCCCTTTGTTTCGAATTGTTGTAGAATTTCAGAATTGATTTCATCCATGGCATTTTTAGATAATCAGGACCGAAAGTGAGAGAATGTAGAGTGATCCGGCGGGGGCTTGCTAAAAAAAAGCTGGAGGAATTTTTTAAAGGAGAGCCGATCATTCATCCGGTGAAATTGCTTGAGGTTTGATGTATTGCACGTACGTTCTACAGAGCGATAAGGAGATAATTTCTATGTGGGTTTTACGAAAGATCTCAAGCAAAGATTTGATCAACTAAAACTTATTTACTATGAAGCCTGCTTGGAACAGGATGATGCAACAAGACGTGAAAAATATTTAAAGACTTATAAAGGCAGGATGTTTATCAAGAGGAGGCTCAAATCTTATTTCACTGGGTAAATTTGATTTTCAAGTTCCGGATCGGAATTGGTGCGGAACCATTTTTGTAGCAGCATGCATTTGAACAGCAGCATCGGAGAATATGCATCAGCGCCCTCATCGCTAGTCCCCACAGTGTAGTGGCTTGATAAAATGTTTTCAACCCTTGACCAGACAATGGCTTTATCCAACTTTTTCATCAGGTTGAGACTTCGGTTATGTTTCAGGGAACTTGCAAGAATCAGGTCAGCGAATCCTAAAGAATTGTCCATTTTTTTGAAGCCCATACGATCCTACAGGTAGCTGAATTATTGAGGAAAGTATCGCATGAAATTGAATGTAAATCAAGTAAAATCAATAGATTATTGTAATTTTTATCGAATATTTTGAAGAAAATTATCAATACGATTCGCACAGCTTTAGAGAGAAATCATCGAACCGATGGATTTTGAAAGGATTGTGTAGAGGTCTCAAGACAATGCAACGATTTTATATATAATCAAATAGATATTTGGAAAATTCGTTTCCCAAAGGCCTAAGTCTAAGATTATAGCAAAATACAATTTAGTGTCGGAGTAAATATATTGAATTTAGACCAACTAATGTTAGAAAATCCTCTCATGCTTACCATCAAGCTATCGCGCTTCAAGTTCGTCGCCAAATTACTTAATGAGAATGATCATGTATTAGATGTTGGTTGCGGTAAGGGTCAGTCAACTACATTTTTTTCCAAATATTGTCGGAAGATTCATGGTATTGACATTAGTGCTGAAAAAATTGATTATGCCAAAAAGTATAATGCTGGAAATTTCACTACCTACGAAGTGCTTGATGCAACATTTTTAAAAGATGGTATTTCTGATTTTTATGATGTCATCGTTTTATTAGATTTTATTGAGCATTTGGATAAAAATAATGGAAAACAAGTCCTTATAGAATGTACCGGGAAATTAAAAAATAGCGGTTTTGTAATTATTGGCACTCCGAATATAAATTTTGCTCATTTACGATCTGAAATAAGCAAAAGCGTGCACAAATATGAATATTCACCTTTCGAGTTTCGCCGGATGCTTCAACCAGTGTTTAACAGAGTTATATATTTTTCCATGAACGATGAAGTTGTACATACTGGTAATTTGGAAACATCATGGTTTTTGTGGGCTGTATGTTTTTTATAAAAGAATGTGTGAAGCATTATTTTGTGTATCCACAACAATATAAAATTTTGACAAAAACGAAGCAACGCGTTCATTAAGGTGAAAACGTTGTATATGGACATTGTAATTAAATGGACAGATGTTTGATTTGTCAGGGAAAGCTCAAACCTTTCCGAAATGTACGTGATGATCTTTTGGTAGAGTGTATTGATTGCAGGATTATTAAATTAGTGGGTCACAATGTGGATCAAACATCATTCATTTCAGATACACATTTGCGGCACAATCAATCAAAAATAAAGACCAATGATAATGGATGTGATTATTACAGCTTTCCCGAATACATGGAAAAGTATCAGCCAATCTTTCACCATTTTTTTAACCAACGGCTTCAACGTCTTCGATCATATGGTATGCAGACGGATGGCGGCATTCTTGACGCGGGATGCGGTTTTGGCTTCTTTGTAAAACATTGTATTGATAGCGGGATTCGCGCCGCGGGTATCGACATTGAACCCAATTGCGTGGAATACGCAAAGAATCATCTGAAATTAATAAATATTCATCACGGCACGATTGAAGATTTCAATCAAAATGGGCAGAAATATAATGCCATTGTGTCCTGTGACGTTTTAGAACATTGCCTGGATCCGATGGCGTTTATGGAAGCCTGTAAAAAGCTGTTACTGCCCAAGGGGTTGCTCTATGTTCAAGTCCCCAATGTTATCGGTATTCGGGTTCCATACGGTTATTCTCTTGGGCTGCCTTACCATATTTGGCATTACAATCCGAAAAGCTTGAAATATTTATTCAGGGTGAATGGCTTTAAAATTCTGAATTACTGGACCGGAACTTCTGGAGTAATTAGTCAAAGAGAAAAAAAACAAGGGAATTTCCTATTTCGTTTGAAAACGACAATCGCTTCAATTTTTAAAATTGGTGTCCGTTTACAGATGATGGGACGGTATCAGGAATAAAGGAATTATTCCAGAAGATGAATGTGAAAATGAAGATCGTTTTAGTCAAACCCCCCTCTTCAGATAATGTCCATCCGGCGAAGGGTACCATTCGAATTCCAATTTCTTTGGCTTATTTGGCGGCGGTTTGTGAACACGCCGGTCACGAGGTGGTTATCATCGATGGCGAATTGGTCGACGGCGGCATCGAATCCATTGTCAGGAGCATCGCGGCTGAGAGTCCGAATTTAGTCGGTATCACGGGAACCACCGTGTTATTTCCAATTGTTTCCCGGATGACCAAAGACCTTCATGAAATCGACAAAACGATTAAGGTAATTCTTGGCGGACCCCACGTGTCGGCGATGCCGGTTGAATCGATCAAGGTCAGCGGAGCGGACTATATTTGTATCGGAGAAGGCGAAGAGGTTTTGGTCAGACTATTGAACGCCGTTTCTCAAAGCAAGGAACCGGATAATATTCAGGGTCTTTTGTACCTCTGGAACAATGCATTGAGGGGAAGCACAACACCAGCGAAAATTGCGGATCTTGATCTTTTTCCGTTTCCTGCAAGGCATCTGTTAGATTTAAAGGCTTATTATGACCTTCCAAGAGGCATTAGCACCCCTCAGGATGCTTTAGTGAGTTCTCGCGGATGCTCCTATCGCTGTGCCTTTTGCGCATCCGCCGGCACGGGTGTTCGGTTCAGATCGATTGATCATATCATGTCGGAACTTGATGAGATCGTATTTAAGTATGGCACTCGCAATATCATTATGATGGATGACACATTTACGATTAATAAAGAGCGCGTTAACGCATTTTGTAAAAGAGTGATAGAAGGTGAATACAATATCACTTTTAATATGCAGACAAGACTCAATACCATTGATCCTTGGATTTTGGAAATGGGCATAAAAGCCGGATGCGACTGCAAGAAAAAGGGAAGCAAAAAACTTGCGAAGGCATATGGAATAAGGATATAATCAGTTTGTCTACTAAAAAATAACCTTAATCCAGGTGACCACCGCAAGTGAATTCCAGTAAAGCACAAATTGCGGCAAAATTCCATAAAATTCCAATGATCCGTTTTTAAGACCAATAACTAACATCTTTTTCCGGTTTGCTGATTTTTCAGTTACTGTTTAAACACATCAACCTGAAGCAACGTCTGAAAAAATGCTTTTCACATTTGAAGGTGTAACCCAATTTTGGACGTCATCTGATCGTAATGCTTATCATAGTTCATCTGCTTATCGGATTTCGACGTCTGAGGGAAGTTGATTACTATCGCGATGACCCCAACGTGCTTCACCTAATCGGCTTACGCAGGCTTCTCGAAGTTTCAGCCATCTCCAGAGCGCTTTCTCAGATGGAACAAGGCGGAAAAGACAATGTGCGCTAGTTATCCTGACAAATGGTAACTGAGGGAATCCAACGCGAACGGGTGCCTCGTCTGACACTGAAATTTGATGGTTCTCTCCAATCTACTAAAGGACACACCGAGGGTACCCCTGTAGGTTTCAATAAGGGCAAGAAAGGCGCTCGGAGTTACTATCATCTGTTTTGTACCGTGACCCAAATCGAACAGTTTTTCGATCTTCACCATCGTCCCTGTAATGTCCATGATTCCAAATGGTGCCCAACAATTCATGCGCAACTGTTTATCGGAAACCAAAGCACAGTTACATGGTGCCGTGCTGGAATCACAAATGGACTCGGCCTTTTTCAGCTTTGTCCGAAAGGAACCAGGAAACAGCACAAAGGCATGCTGAAACTACACATGTTCGAACACCGCAATTTTGATTTCGATTCCAAAGAAATCGTGACCAATAAAACTGAATCCGCCAAAAGCGTCGTATTATTTTACAATGGTCGAGGATCGCAGGAAAGAATATTTGGTGATGCCAAAAATGATGCTACACTGAACGTGGTTCCTTCCAAAAGGCTTGCCGGCAACCAACTGTTTACCCTTTGTGCTATGATGGCGCAAATGGTGCTGTGTCATGTGCTCTGCCAAAACGTCCGGCCGCCTGGGCATTTGAGAAATTAGATACCCTGCGTCATCGTATCATTCAAAGAGCTGGCCGTTTTATTCGGTCTCAGGAATTGACACTGACAATGAGTGTCTATCAGGCTGTCCGCCGAAATCTGCTGCAATTTCTCGATGTTTTGCAAAAAGCAGCTTAATCCAAGAGTAGTAAAATGTCAAACTTTCATGCAACGCTGAGGTTGATACAAAATATCTTCTGTGATTTAAAAGAATAGTATATTTATTAAAACAAATAATTTGAATAATATGTTTGTGCCCTATGTTAATTTGTCCATTCAATACCAATTGCTGAAATGCAAAATTGATAATAGAATTATGGATGTCTTGGAATCCGGTAACTATATTCTCGGAAATGAAGTATTCGAGTTTGAAAGGAAAATATCTGATTTTTGTAATTCTAATTATTGTGTGGGCGTTAGTAATGGTACCTCTGCATTGATGTTGGCGCTCAAATCACTCGGCATAGGAAACGGAGATGAAGTAATCACCGCACCAAATTCTTTTTTTGCAACGGCGACTAGTATCGCTCTCACAAACGCTAAACCTGTATTTGCTGATGTGAAAGATGATTTTACATTAGATCCAAAACTGGTTAAAGAATGTATTACTGATCGAACGCGTGCGATAATTCCTGTGCATTTGACTGGCCTTTCCGCAGATATGAACGCGCTTATGGAGATATCAAGGGAACACGAAATCCCGATTGTGGAAGATGCCGCACAAGCTGTGGGAGCATATTTCGAACGAAGGCATGTTGGTACATTCGGGGTTGCTGGATGCTTTAGCCTATATCCTTTAAAAAACTTAGGTGGGGTCGGAGATGGAGGGTTTATCCTGACTCAAGAAGAAAAAACATTTGAGTCTTTGCTTCGATTACGAAATCTGGGGATGATCACTCGTGGAATTGCGCATGAATGGAGCATTAATAGTCGGCTTGACGAATTGCAAGCTGCTATCCTTAATGTAAAAATTGAAAAACTTCAATCCTGGAACAAACGACGACGTATGATCGCCCAAAGGTATACTGAATCATTATCAAAGCATGTATTAACTCCAATTATCAGAGAAAATAGACTCCACGTTTATCACACATATGTTATTCGAACCTCTTTCCGTGATGAATTAAAAAAGCATTTGCATGACCGCAATATTGAAACCGCAATTCACTATCCTGTACCTATACATCTGCAACCCGCTGCGAAAAATTTAGGATATCGAATGGGAGATTTTCCTGAAGCTGAAACACAGTCAAAAGAGATATTAAGCTTACCAATATATTCTGGTATTGCCGATGAACAGGTAGAGTACGTGATAGAAAATATAATTGATTTCTTTAACTCTTTGTAGTGACTTTCGGTGAGATTGGATAATATATGAATAACAACGCAATGGAAATCTTGCTTATAATTCCTCAGTTTAATACAGAAGGATCTGGGGATTATATTTTGCCCTTGGGGATAGCCTGTGTTTCTGCTGCTCTAAAGCAATCCGGCTATAATGTTAACATTTTGAATTTGAATCATACTAAGGAAGATGTAGTCACAACAATACAGAAAGAAATTTGTGCTCGTGAATATCAGATGGTGGCTACTGGTGCAACTTCGATCTTTTTCCCTATGATAAAAATGATTATAGACACGGTAAAAAGTTATGATAAAAATCTCGTGACTGTGTTGGGAGGAGGAATTATCACTGCAGCACCTATGGAGATTTTTAGTTTACTTGAACCAACCTTTGGGATTATCGGAGAAGGGGAACAAACGATTATTGAGTTGCTCACTGCTTTGAAAAAACGCAAAAAAGCAGCACAAATCCCTGGACTGATATTTAAGGGAGAAGATGAATCTATCATACAGACAGAACCGCGTCAGTCCATTCGTGATATCAATAAAATACCCTTTCCAGATTACGAAGGTGTTGGCTTGTATGAACATTGGGGCTTGCAACTGCAATTGCAAAACAAATGTCGTCTAATACTACCGTTGATCACCAGCCGATCATGCCCTTTTGATTGCACCTTCTGTTATCATCCTTTAGGGCGAGGTTATAGGCAGTTCGAGTTAAAAGGGTTATTCACAAAGATAGAGTATTTAAAAACTAAGAAAAAATTCCATCATATTAGCATTATTGATGAACTGTTTGCGACAAATAAAAAAAAAGTTCTAGAATTCTGCCAAGAGGTAAGACAAATTGGAGTGACCTGGGAAGCGCAATTGCGAGTAAACGTAGTAGACGAAGAAATTGTCTGTGCAATGAGAGAAGCAGGGTGTCGCACGATTGGTTATGGTATCGAAAGCATGAGCCAAACAGTTCTGGACAGTATGCATAAGGAAACTTCGATAATTGCGGTGGAAAAAGCTTTGAAAATAACTTATGATCAAAACGTTGAAATTCAGGGAAATTTAATTTTTGGTGATGAAGCTGAAACTATGGATACTTTTATGGAGTCACTATCTTGGTGGATGGAGAACCGTCATTATCAGATATTCTTGTCAGCCATTCGGATCTATCCTGGTTCTGTTATTTATAGCAGGGCTGTTGACTGTGGATTAATCGATCCCATGACTTTTTTACCCCAAGGGGGGGGAGTTGTCAATATTACGCGTATGTCTCCTGACGAGTTTACCTTTATGCACTTGGTGACCCGTGAAATTAGCGACAGTTTTCTGTGGTTATGTAGTTCTTATGAATTTCATACTGACGCGGAAGGTGTTGTAAATAGTGGTCAAGCCACGTGTCCGAAATGCGGTCACTCACAGGCTTTTGAGAATCTTCAAAAAAGTGAAGGAATATCTTATAGAACTTATGGACGTAGATGGTGGCGTTTTACATGTGAAGCATGTTGCGCCAGGTTTGATGTTCCGGTGTCAATTACAACCGGTTCGGGTAATTTGGAAAAAGAAATGCTTTATTTGATGAGCTTTGCGGATAAAGGATCATTTCTCAACGATATTAAGAGATTATATAATCAAATTCGTCGGGATCGTATCGGAATTAACGAGATACGTTCCCTCGGGAATCAACTTGAGTCTGAGGGTTCTATACGTGATGCCTATGTATGCCATACACTATTTTTACGTGAAAATCCTTTAGATGCGGATTGTCATGAGCATGTCGCAACACTATACGACAAAATGGGGTATGCGCAGATTGGCGGTTGGCATTGTGATGAGGCAATTAGAATACGAAATAGTAGGTTGGATGAAAACTTTCGATTAGTTTCTCCCAATGTTTAAGCGAAAATCTTGGGCAATGATGTTGCTTTGTATTGATTCTAAAGGGTTACATTTGAAGGCTTATAACTTGATTTTAAGAAGTAATTTGTATCCAATTCCGTCCTTCTCTTATTATTTCTAAAGAATTAGCTCCCTCATTGAAGATCAAATCAATAATACTTAAATAAGGAATAAAAGCTATATTGTGGTGTTGCTTGTATTCAGGATGTATATAATCTTGTTTATATAATGCGATACCTTTTTTGTTAAATGCTTTTTTTGAATAAAAACCCATTTCAACACCTTTCTTAAAATTATAATACTCAGCTGGTTGTAATTTTTCGATTATATGCAGTATTTTATCCTCTCGATCACCTGATATGTTCGCAACCAAGGAAGAGGCTTCAATTGAATCATATTTAATTCCTATCAATGATGACAGAGCATCAATTATTCTCTTATTATATAGTGAAAGTAGAGTCTCTCTTGGTTTTAAAATATCAACAATTTCGTCAATATAATCATTAAAAAATTTTGCTTTGCGATAATAATTCCTAATTTTATTCGAATTGGATATATGCCACGTGATATCAGCTAGTTCAACTTTGTTAATTTGATCTTTTAGTGAATGTTTTTTCAGTGATGCCGTTAGCCAGGACAAATTGTTGCTTGCAGATAAAATTTTATTTCGGACGATACTGGATTGTTTTACCACTTGGGTATTGTCATAAGATATCCAACAGTCGACAGTATCTAATAAATCAAAATATCCAAGCCAAGGGATAAAATTGGGTTGGGTCAACGCGATTTTCACCCTTGATCACCTTTATTATATATTTTCGGATTATTATCTTCTTAATTTCCTAATATAATTAAACAATACCATGTTGAATTTTTTAATGCAAGAGGAGCTTTTAAGCATATCTTAGTCAGAAACACAAAGATATCCGTCTGCATGCCCAATAGTATGGAATAAGCATTATGAAGATTTTATTAGTTCAACCTAATTTGCATAGATCCAGTACGGGATATATTGAAGGAGCACCAGTTCCGGCCCCAGCTCATGGAATTATGTATGTGTCATCATATTTAAAAGAAAAAGGTTTTGACGTAACGACTTTAAACCTTAATCATTACCCAACAAAAAAGCTGGATGATATTTTACAAAAAAATAGATTTGATGCGGTTTGTACGGGTGGAATGTTTACATACATGACCAAGTTTACCGAAATTATTACCTTAGCAAGGCAATATAATAAAAATGTTAAAACTATATTAGGTGGTCCTGTTGCCAGTGCTCATCCGGAATTCGCAATGGAGGCTTTAAATCCTGACTACCTTGTCCTTGGAGAGGGGGAAAAAACATGTGCTGATTTGTTAACCGCATTAAGTAATAATTATGATATAAAAGAGGTTTTAGGAATTGCTTTCAAAAATAATGGGCAAGTTGTTCAGACAAAACCGAATGTTCCGATAGAGGATCTGGATTCTCTTCCGTTTCCCGATTATGAGGGTTTTGAATTTGAAAAGTTTGTCGATCTGCCACAACATCGCCCCTTGAGTTACGTTGCGTATCTGCTTGAGAATCGCCGATCGGGTTCCGTTATTGGAGGCAGGGATTGTTCCGGAAAATGTACATTCTGTTTTAGAATAACCGGAGGAAAATTCAGGGTTCGGTCAGTAGATAATGTAATTAGTGAAATTAAATATCTGATAAACCAGTATGGCATCAATAATTTAGGGATAAGTGATGACCTTTTTTCTTTACACAAACAAAGAATCTATGAGTTTTGCAGTAAAATAAAGAGCACAGGACTTATGTGGACATGTCAATTGCGTGTAAACAAGATCGATGAAGATTTACTTATGACGATGAAAGATGCCGGATGTGTTTTGGTGTCATACGGCTTTGAAAGCGCAAATGAAACCGTACTAAAAAGCATGAAGAAAGGCATTACCATCAAACAGATTGAAAATGCTCTGGAGTTGACTAAAAAGGCTAAAATGACCCTGCAGGCTAATTTTATTTTTGGTGATCCGGCTGAAACGCTTGAAACCGCGAAAGAGACGTTGAACTTTGCCAAACGATACAGGTCATTTTCGTTAGGTTTGTTACCTGTCAAGCCTTACCCAGGATCCCCTTTATACCACGATCTTATCAAAAAGGGTGTAATAAAAAATTTATACCACTTTTGGATAACTAGTTGTTTTGATAAAGATATGCGCGTGATAAATATGACTTCACTAAACTATGCCGAATATAAACTTCTTCAGGCTAGAGTTTATCTTGAGCGTCTCAGAAAATGCTATTTTAATACAATACTTGCGAATAAATTGTCTCAGAGTAAGTACAAGGTATCAATGTTTTGCACCAATTGTTATAAAAAAATTGAAGATTTGATTTTGGATGGACCCTCTCTAATTGCCTGCCCTCATTGTTTAATGCGATCCTATCTTGATCCTATAGATTTAATTTGCAGGAGGGAACTTTTACGACGACCGATAAAATTACTTCGTAAATTCATCATATTTACTGCAGAATTCTCACTGGGGAATAAATGGATCGGCTTAAAAACATACCGTGGATGGAATTTTATATTTGCACGTATTTTGAAATATTGGACATAGGGCTGATGAAGATTTTAAAACTCAACGAACTTGCTAGGTTGTCTGGAAAGAACAAGGCCAAAGGAAAAAAAAATGTTCTTTGTCATGGATGCTTTGATCTAATGCATCCAGGGCATATTAAATATTTACAGGCTGCCAAGAAAATCGGTGATATTCTGATCGTGACCATTACTCCTGATAGATATGTTGATAAAGGCCGAGGAAGGCCTATGTTTTCGCAAAAGTTGCGTGCTGAATCTATAGCGGCTCTAGAATGTGTGGATTACGTAGCAGTAAATCAATGGCCTACGGCTGAGCAAACCTTGAGGCTTTTGAAACCTGATTATTATGTAAAGGGTCAGGAATTTGAAAATCTGAATGACAATACAGGTAAAATCCAAAAAGAATATAAAATTGTGAAGGAAATTGGTGCGGAAATACGTTTTACTCATGAGGTAGTTTTTTCTTCAACACAATTGCTGAATAGATATTTTAGAATTTCATAATCTTAAAAAATATGTAATACAGAATAATTAATGATTATATTCAAATAAAGTAATTTGCAATGTGTTATTATGAATAATAAAATAATATCTTTCAATGAGGCTACAAGAAGAGTCCAAGAATATAAAAATGAAGGTAAAAAAGTTGTTCTGTGTTACGGTGTATTTTGGGCTTTGCATATAGGGCATATTCGGTACATCAAGCAAGCAAAAAAAATCGGAGATGCAGTGGTAGTTGTAATCACACCAGGCAACCATGCAGATACTGAGAAAAGAAAATATTATGAATCGCTGAGAGCAGAAGCTTTAGCCCAGCTGGATTGGATTGATGCGGTAACTGTGGATACTTGCAGTAATTTCAAAGAAATGGTTAGAAGACTTAGGCCGGATGTTTATGCAAAAGGATTTGAATCTGTGCATTCATATGATAATTCGAATCATAATTCTAAAGAAGAGGAATTCTTTCAGAACTTAGGGATTCAGTATATCATTGTTGAGGAGGGCGACTTCTCTTCGTCGACACAAATCAACCAATATCTACATGGTGTTAGCAGTGATGTCCTGGAGTACATCTGTTTGTTTAAACAAAGGCATAAGTTAGATGACATCATGCGTTCTCTAGAAAAACTTCAAAGATTTAATGTATTGGTTATTGGTGACACGATTCTTGATGAGTATCAATACTGCAGTGCTATTGGTAAATCATCCAAGGATCCAACACTAGTGGTAAAATATCAGGGTAGCGAGCTTTTCGCTGGAGGTGCATTGGCTGTAGCCAACAATGTGGCAAATTTTGCAAAGCGTGTTGATCTGGTTTCGGTGTTAGGAGAGCGTGACAGTTATGAGGAATTTATCCGATCCAAACTGCAGAGTAATATTTCACCACTCTTTGCTTTCAAAGGCGGTGCACCTACTTTGATTAAGAGAAGATTTGTTGACGGCTATTCTGCACAAAAACTCTTCGAAGTATATGTTATGGAAGATTCTTTTATAGAGGAGGATCATGATCGGAAGCTATGCGAGATCGTTTGTGAAAAAATGCACCATTATGACCTGGTGGTGGTAGCCGATTATGGCCACGGTACTATAAGTGAAAATATGATAGACGCTTTGACTACATATGCCCCTTTTTTATCTGTAAACACACAATCAAATGCTGGTAATCGTGGTTTCAATACTATTACCAAGTACCCAAAAGCCGATTACGTGAGCATTGCTGAACATGAGATACGCCTAGAAACGCGAGATCTTGTTGGGGGAATCCTTCCTATGATGTCCCGGTTGGTTCGTGATTTGTCCACTCGACAATTTGTTGTCACCCGAGGAAGAAAAGGGTGCATGGTACTCAGTAACCAGGGGGAATTTGTTCAAGTACCCAGTTTTGCCCAAAATGTTGTTGACCGTGTTGGGGCTGGAGATGCATTTTTTGCTCTGACTTCCATGTTTTCCGCGGTTGGTGTGCCCAATGAGGTCCTTGGTTTTGTGGGCAATGTGATAGGCTCTTTTGCGGTGAAAATCATGGGTAATAGAGATTCTATCGATAAGGATCTTGTAAAAAATTATATTTACGAATTACTGGGCGATGTGTGAGTCAAGGTGAAAGGAAAAAAAAGCTTTTAATGCTTTGGGTAACTAACTTTTTCAATTTTTATGAATGCCTTTAGGGACCTTTGAAAACATGATGGGTTCCCGATTTATACTAATTAAAATGGTACTGCACTGAATTATAGGTGCAACCAATGAGCAAAAATGCATAACTTTGATCATTACAAAAAAAAGCTACTCTATACGGAGATGCTACGTATTAGAATATTTGAGGAGCAACTGGTCAAGTACTACAAAGAGCAGGAGATGCGCTGTCCGGTCCACTTTTGTATTGGGCATGAGGCTATCCCTGTCGGCGTGTGCCAGAATCTGAAAGAGGATGATAGTGTGATGAGTAATCACCGGTCTCATGGCCACTATTTAGCTCAAGGCGGTGATCTGAAAAAAATGGTAGCAGAACTGTACGGCAAAATTTCAGGTTGTGCATCTGGCAGAGGTGGATCCATGCATCTTGTTGATTTGTCGGTTAATTTTCTCGGATCAACGTCTATTGTGGCTAGTACTATTCCTGTTGCAACAGGAGTTGCCTTTTCAAATATGTTAAAAGAGCGTAACCATCTGATTACAACCGTATTTTTTGGTGACGGCGCCACGGAGGAAGGTCTTTTTTACGAAAGCGTAAACTTTGCTGTGCTTCATAAACTTCCTGTGCTATTTGTATGTGAGAATAACTTATATTCAGTCTGTTCTCCGCTTTCTGTGCGTCAGCCTTCAACAAGAAAAATCCACAAAATTACTGAAGCCATGGGAATGACGTCCGTTCAAATAGATGGCAACGATGTTGAAAAAGTTTACATGGCAACTATAAATGCTGTGGAAACTATAAGATCTGGTTGCGGTCCATTTATGATCGAAGCTATGACGTACCGTTGGCTTGAACACTGTGGGCCCGATTTTGATAATAATATAGGATACAGAAGTGAAAAAGAATTTTTAAAATGGAAAAATAGAGATCCCATTGCAACATATGAGCAAAAGCTTGTAAGAAAGAAAATAATCACGGACAATTTTATAAACATTGAGAAGCGTAAATTTATAAGCGAAATATCGAAAGCTGTTCAATTAGCAAAAGTTATGCAGTTTCCAGATCCAGGCGAATTGAAAAGAAATGTTTATGCACAATAGAATTAAAAATGAAAAAATGAACAGGGAGTTAACTTTTTCACAAGCACTTAGAGAAGCGATAGAACAAGCTATGGATACCAACCCTGATGTTTTCGTAATAGGGCTTGGTGTTACTGACCCTAACGGGATTTTCGGAACAACCCTAGGATTGGATAAAAGATTCCCCTCAAACCGTGTGTTTGATATGCCAGTTTCTGAGAATGCAATGACCGGTGTTGCAGTGGGCGCTGCTATTAATGGCATGCGCCCGTTAATGGTTCATCAACGTTCTGATTTTATGCTTATGGCCATGGATCAAATTATTAATAATGCGGCAAAGTGGTATTATATGTACGCTGGTCAAAAGAGCGTACCACTTACTATTCGTACGATTGTCGGAAGGGGTTGGGGGCAAGGGCCGCAGCATTCACAGAATTTCCAGGCTATTTTTGCACACATTCCTGGTTTAAAAGTTATAACACCGACAACGCCATATGAAGCCAAAGGATTATTAATTGGAAGCATTGAAGAAAACAATCCGGTCATTTTTATTGAGCATCGCTGGCTATTTGACCAGCGTGGTCATGTTCCCGAGGAATACTATTCACTACCCCTTGGCAAAGCACATATAATGAGGCCTGGTAATGATATAAGTATTATTACTAATATGGAAATGGCGGTACAGGCGAACCATGTAGCAGAGAAACTCGAGAAACATAATGTCAGCGTGGAAGTAATAAATCTTTGTTCAATTAAGCCATTGGACGAGAAAGCAATTCTTGAGACAGTAACAAAAACCGGACATTTGTTGATAATCGATTCCGGCTGGACAGGCTTTGGTGTTTCGGCAGAGATTTCAGCATTGGTGGCAGAAAAAGGCTTTGATTTCCTTAAAACTGGCATTAGACGCATAGGGCTTCCAGATGCACCGGTTCCCACAAGTCCAGGGTTGAGCAAGTATTACTATCCAAGTGAAGCAGAAATATGTAGGACGATTGCCGAGATTCTCGATATAGATATTAATTTTATTGAATCTGAGTTTAGCGAAGTCGTAAATGATGTTCCGGATAAATTATTTCATGGACCTTTCTAATAGTTAAATATGAAAGAAGAAGATAAATTTCTCATCATTGGTAGCAATTCTTTTTCAGGAGCCAGCTTCGTCGCCTATGCACTTAATGAAAATGCTAATGCTCACGTTGTAGGAATAAGCAGATCGGCTGAATATAGGGATTGTTTTTTGGCATACAAGAAAGTTCGGAACAAGAATTTTGAATTTCATCAACTAAATCTTAATAATCAGTTAGATGAAATAATCTCGATTGTCAGATATTTTCGTCCTGATTATATTGTTAATTTTGCTGCACAGGGAATGGTTGCTGAGAGTTGGGACAAACCGGAGCAATGGTTTCAGACGAATTGTTTGGCTATAATGAATTTTGGACATCAACTTTTAGGGGAGGAATATCTTAAGCGTTTTGTTCAGATTTCAACACCTGAAGTATATGGCTCCTGCACTGGTATTACAGAGGCGAATGCTAAACTACATCCTTCAACCCCTTATGCGGCCTCTAAGGCTTGTGGTGATCTAAGTTTATACCCCTTCTTTGTAAAAAAAGGTTTTCCGCTTGTAATTACGCGAGCCACAAATGTTTATGGACCACACCAACAACTATACCGAATTATTCCCCGCACCATTCTTTATTTGCTGATGGGGAAAAAAATTTTGCTGGATGGAGGCGGAAAGGCTATAAAGTCATATATGCATATTAGAGATGTGTGCGACGCGACTATGAAGATAACAAGATCCGGCAGAAATGGTGAAGTTTATCATATTTCACCTGATAATTATGGTATCAGGATTTGTGATCTAGTAAATATGATTTGTAAAAAGATGAAAAAAAATTACAAAAAATGTATTAAAATGAAAGCAAATAGAGATGGTCAAGATGCCAAGTATGTGATCTCTTCTAATAAGCTTCGTGAAGCGTTTGGTTGGAAACCAACAATAGAATTAGACGAGGGAATTGATGAGGTTATATCTTGGATTGAAGAAAATTACAAAGAATTGATAAAGACATCAATGAATTATGTTCATAAACCATAGTGTAAATTCTTTGGATTAAAATGAAAGATATTACTAATTGCTCAAAAGATATTGATTTTAAGAGGGAGAAATTCGTTGGATACGAACATTGAAAAAGGACTTATTCTTGATGGCACTAAAATCAATTGGCATAAAGAAAGAGTTGAAGCAAGATTGCGAGGTGAACGGATAGCTCCCATAACGATAGACATGGCCCTTACGCGGAACTGTAATTTTAATTGTGAGTTCTGCTATAGTCAACTGCAGGAGAATCCAAGGAAAAAATTAACAAAGGAGATCCTCTTCAGATTCCTTGACGATGTTGCCGAAATCGGTGTTAAAGGGATAAGCCTTATCAGTGATGGGGAAAGTTCTTGTTCGCCATTCTTTCCAGATTTTATCGCAAAAGGTAGCGCGAACCGAATTTCAATGGCCATGGCTTCGAACGGATATCTTTTGACTAAACATAAACTTTCAAAAATATTGCATCACATGGCTTACTTACGCTTTAATATTTCAGCTGGTGAACCAAAACGGTTTTCAAAGATTATGGGGGTACCTCAATCTTACTTCCATGTAGTTTGTCAAAACATTCGAGATGCCGTTGAAATAAAGAGGAAAAGCAAGTTGGAGGTAACTATTGGGCTTCAAATGGTGCTTTTACCGAAATATGCAGACCAAATAATGCCACTTGCACAGCTTGGAAGAAAATTGAAAGTAGATTATCTGATTATCAAACATTGTTCCGATGATGAAAAAGGAAGCCTTGGTGTTGAATATAAAAAATACAAAGAGATATATAATATCCTGAACAAAGCAGAAAAACTGACAACTGACGTCTATCTAGTGAAAGTCAAATGGTCTAAGATCCAAGCTGAAGGGAAAAGGAGTTATAACCGGTGCTATGGCCCCCCGTTTATGATACAGTTATCAGGAAGCGGTCTGGTTGCTCCGTGTGGAATGTTTTTTGGTAAAGACTATAAGCGATATTGGATTGGTAACATAGTTGATAATTCATTTAAAGACCTATGGCAGGCTGACAGATATTGGGAAGTAATGGATGAAATTGCCTCTGAACGTTTCAATGCGCATTCTATGTGCGGTTCTTTATGTTTGCAGCACAAAGTAAATGAGTTTTTATGGAATCTTAATAACGGAAACGCTGAGCTGACTATGCCTAGCGGACCTATGCCTGAACATATCAATTTTATTTAGGTTCACCTAGAATAAACCACAATTTTCACTGAATTTTTTATTTCTCTCCAACCCTCAATCCAAAATATTGTATCATCAGCTTAAAACCTTTGAAAAATTAAACGGATTTTAGATTATTGAACTTTTTTAGTACCAAATCTGCGAAGCTGATTTCACGATCTATTTTTTTAATGCCTCTATTTCCCCATTACATGGCTTTGGAGAAACGCTAGAAAAGGAGATTGGGATAGTCAAGAAATTATCAAAATATTGGGTTTATGCAAAATTAGCCTGTGAAACAATCCTATAAATTGTTCCGAAAACAAATTTCAAATCTCAGAATCTTACAAACGTATTTTCGAACCTTCCGTGATTATGCCGGGAAGCGCTTATACATCCTGATTTTCATTATTGCTACCGGCGGTGTGGTTGACGGAATTGGGCTCGGCCTTTTTCTGCCTACAGTGAATTATGCATTCGGAAAGACTGGGGGGGACAAATTCAGTCAATTGGTTAATTACTTTATGACACTAGTCGGTCTGCCATCAAACCTGTATTCCGTCCTTTTATTGCTTTTTCTGGTATTTCTTATCAAGGGAATCTTGTTATATCTTAAAGTCATCGGTACGTCGAAAATCAATTCGGATCTGAACATGAAACTATGCAAGATGTTTGCCGAAACATATTCGGTGCTGGATTATGGATATTTTACGAAAAATAGTATTGGATATTATAATAATCTCATTACCGCGGAAGTAAGCCGAGCAGTTGGAGGTTTGATTAGGTATTGCGATTTGATAAGTTGTCTTATTTATATAACCGTCTATATCTTTGCAGCAACATTAATTGATTTCAAAATCACATTATTCGTTCTATCCATTTGCGCGGTTTTGCTATACTCATTCCGTTTCTTGTATCGTCGGTCAGCCAAGTATTCCATATCAGTATCTGATAATAGCGCCTTGATGCAATCGACGCTGATTCAGATGCTATATAATTTCAAATACTTGAAGGCTACGGATTCGTTCAAGACTCTGTTATACAAAATCAATGGGCAAATTACAAAGCTTACCAATCTCACTTTTCGACTCGGTGCCCTTAATGGTGTTTTGGGTTCTATATATGAGCCGTTGAGTGTATTATTGATGTGCACACTTGTCTATTATTATTCTGGTTTGAAGGGAAAGTCTTTCTCAGAATTAATGATCCTTCTTTTGTTTTTCTACAAAACATTTAATAGGGTATTCAGTATTCAAATCGCCTGGCAGAAATTTAGCGGATGCATAGGTGGTATGCATACCATAGAGAACGCGAGGATTAGCTTTGACGACAACCATGAGAAGGATTCTACCAGAGGCAGAACGGTACCAATGGGAGATATTATATTCAAAAACGTAAATTATTCTTATGACGAAAAACATGTATTATTTGACATCAATATGGTTATCGCTCGAAATATGAGCATCGGTATTGTCGGAGAATCTGGGGCCGGAAAGACCACTTTTTTTGATCTTTTTGCAGGCCTTTTGGATCCTGACTCCGGCCAAATTACCATTAGCGGTATTCCTTATGAAGAGATTGGAAAGGAAGAATTGCGGAGTCGACTTGGTTACGTAACTCAAGATCCGGTTGTTTTCAATGATACCGTGGCGAACAACATTTCTTTTTGGAGCTGCAACTCGACGAATAAAGGATGTATTGAAAGAATCAAATGGGCTGCGAAATCGGCGCATTGTTATGATTTCATTGAACAGCTTCCGAAGGGCTATGAAACGGTTGTAGGCGATAAGGGTGTAAAGCTCTCCGGCGGTCAGCGTCAGCGCATTGCTATTGCGCGTGAGTTGTATAAAGACCCTGAAATTTTGATATTCGATGAAGCCACCAGTTCATTGGATACTGCTGCTGAACAAGAGGTCAAAAACAGTATCTCCGCCCTTAAGGGATCAAGAACGATAATCATTATTGCCCATCGAATTTCTACCATTAAAGATTGTGATTATGTCTACGTGTTATCCTACGGCCGGATTATCGAACATGGCAGCTTCGATGAGCTGTATACAAAAGATGAGGGTATTTTCAGAAGAATGTGCCTGAGTCAGAAGATTTAGTTGTATATGAGAATTAAGCTTAATCCTTCCCTCAATACCCTCCATTTCATATACCATATTCGGGAGATATAACCATGAAGTTTGGATTGATAGCCTGGGACTACACGACTCAAATCTATCCAATTCGATTACTGGCAACGGCATTGAGAAATGATGGAAATGACATCAAAATTATAATGGCGATTTCATATCTCGACAATTTTTATCAGACATACGACTTGGCATATAATGATAAAAAGCTACCGGGTATCCTGACAATGCTAGAAGATCGCGATATTATCGCATTCTCCTTCTTATCGGTTCATTATCATATCGCGAGGTATTTCGCAAAAAGGATCAAGTCGAAATATCCGGAGAAGATCCTAATATGTGGAGGAATTCATGCCAGTGTTGAACCGGAAAAAACTTTGGAATTCTCCGATTATGTGTGTCTGGGGGAAGGAGAGCTCGTTTTTCCGGAATTAATAAAAGCAATACAAACCAATTCTTCGGTTCAAATACCCGGTGTCCTTTCAAAAGACAAGAGAGATGATTGCTTTTCTTATGCCCCAGCTTTAAACAAGCTTGATGAAAACCCGATACCCGATTATTTCTTTGATAGTACGTATATTTATTTCCCTCGACTCGATACCTGGAAAAACCGGGATGCTTCAATGTTCCTGCCGTTGGACAATAAAGGTAGGTCAAGATTTTCATACTATTTGTTTCCCGATAGGGGCTGTGTCTTCAATTGTTCCTATTGCTGTCGTCCATTACTTAAAAAACTCTCCAAGTCCAATAAAATTCGATTTAGATCTATCGAACATATTATGGAAGAGATAAAGGTAGCAAAGGAGAGCCTCCCAAATTTACAAAAAGTCATGATCTACTCTGATGATTTTTTTAACTGGAGACTCGAAGATCTTAAGGCTTTTATTGAGCAGTATGTAGAATTCATTAAACTGCCTTTTAAATTTATTTTTTCACCTTTAAATTACGATGATAATAAAGCGCGCTTATTGTTTGATTCCGGTCTGGTATCAAGCATTTCGGCCGGAATTCAAACAGGTAGTCAGAAAATGAGGAAGATCTATCGGCGACCTGAAAATAATAAAATGATTGTTGGTATGGCAAACAAGCTGTCCAGGCTTTCTAAAGCGTATAAAGTATTGATCGGATATGATTTTATTATCGATGCGTTCTGGGAAGATGAGCAAGATCGACTAGAGACATTGAAGCTGATTTGCACGATGCCAAAACCGTTTCAAATCATTTTCTATTCATTAACGTTTTACCCTGGAACGGCATTGTACAAAAAGGCAATAGAAGAAGGTATTTTAACTGAAGAGAGATTTTTGAAACAGTTCGATAGAAAATATTCTATTAATAATAGACTTAAGGTAGTAAATAAAGAAATTGACAATTTTATTCGTCTTTGTAAACTATGCGCTATACTTCCGATTCCCCGTCATTTTGCAGCAATACTATATATACTCAAAATTACCATACCTAATTTTGGCATAAATATCTTAGAGAGAATAATATTCATTATCCAACAGAAAGGAATGGTATTCGCTGTCAAATATGGTTCTCAAAGATTATTTAAAAAGTTAAGATAAATTGAAATACCAAGTGCACCATGTTGGATAATAGCTGGACATAATTGACAATCTTGTAATGTATGGGGTGCAACCAACCCATAAAAGAAGGAACCCACCCTCTCCGACCTGAAATCGGTGTTTTAAATAAATGTTCATACTAAAAAAGATAAACCAATTAATTCTCTCTCTCTATAATATGTATAAAAAGATAAAAAAGAAAATTTTTGGTTGGTATTACTTCAGAAATACGACTGTTCGCATACATGGTAAAATTCGATTGAGATCTAAAAAATGTGTCACCGTTGGGGATAACTGTGCTTTAAATGAAGGTGTGATGATCGACCCGGGTAACAGTCTGATTATTGGGCGCAACGTTATCATTTCTGCAAATACCTTGATACTCGGATCGGATTTTTCTGCATCGAGTCCGACAAGACACCAGTACGGCTCTATTGTCATCGAGGACAATGTTTGGATCGGAGCCGGTTCAATCATTCTGAAAAACGTCCACATTCGAAACGGAGCCATCATCGGTGCAGGTTCCGTCGTGACAAAAGATGTGCCGGCACGTGTCATGGTTGCCGGAAATCCTGCAATAATCATCAAAAAGATTCACTGAAATAAACGAGTGTTGGCATAAAATGCTAAAACGAAATTTAACAAGAACAATCATCCTCAGAGCATATAATTGGATAAAAGAATTTGGGCTTCCCAATATCGATAACCCGCGGAAATTAATGCGTTCCTTTGTTTGGACTTTTTTGCCAACCCATAAAAAATATCCCCCTTTTATTATTATAGATCCGATCGTTAAATGTAATTTGAACTGTCCCATGTGCTCTGTACCACCCAAGACCCTTCCGCGTTATGGATCGAAGCTGTCATTGGAGGAATTCACTGAGATCTTTGAAAAAATAAAGAACTCAACAAACCGCATCGGATTGGCACATGCGGGTGAACCGTTTCTTAACAGTCAGCTCATTGATATGATCGAATTGATAAACAAAGCTGGCTTGATATCTGCTGTCGGGACAAATGCAACCTTATTCAATAAAAAGAATATCCAGAGGATTATCAAAAGCGAATTGGATATTCTACTGATTTCTTTTGATGGTTTCTCAAAAGAAAGTTATGAAAAATACCGGGTTAGAGCAGACTTCGATAAGGTTCTGGCAAATATCACTAAACTTGCCGTAGAAAAGAGAAAGAGGAAAGCGAGGAAACCGGTAATTACTGTAACCTATCTGGTTAATGCTTACAATTCACACGAAGTCAATGATGCAAGGGATTATTTTACGGGCTTGGGTATAAAATTCCAACCTAAGGGTATTAATTTGAATGTTCATCGCCGAATAGATGGTTTGAAGCAGGAAGTGCTGGAGCACTGGTTGGATATTGATAGCCCATATTCCATATACAAAAAAGATGAGAAGGGGAATGTGATATTTAAAGAGCCCCCCAAATTAACATGCGACACTTGTGAAAAACCTGTAATTACATGCTCCGGTGATATTTTAATATGCTGTCATGACATCTTTGAGTCAGTAACACTGGGGAACATCAAAGACATTGTATTCAAGAAGTTTTGGTTAAGCAAAGCGTATCGTAATATCAGAAAAATGGCGTCGCAAAGAAAGCTTCGAATCTGCAGAAAGTGCGGTAAATGAACACATCCACGCTCATAGTTAAAATTCGCGAGATCGTTTTTGAAAACAATGGAAGAGCGAATGTTTGTATCAAAGAAAACGGGAGGATCTCTGATCTTGGAGAACCTGCTGTATTTTCCAAAAAAGAACTTCTGAATCGATTTGTTTCAAAAGAGAACGGATTTGCGGATGTTTTGGTAGGTTCGGATAAAATAGCGTTTGCCGTTGATCGGATAAGAACATTTCCCCTTTTTTATGCTGTTAAAAGCGGGAAACTGCTTATTAGTGACGATGCCAGCTGGATTAGAGCACATATCGGTTGCCGTTTGCTTGATAATCAAGCTGTTACAGAATTTTTTCAGTCAGGGTTTATCGCCGGAGACAGAACCCTATATAAAGAAATTCGAACACTTCAAGCGGGTGAATATGCTGTCGCACATCGCGTAAATGATTTGTGGGAATTGTCCAAAGAAAGATATTTTACCTATTTTTCGGAGACGTTTCGTGATGAAACAGTTCCAGTATTGTTGAACGAGCTTGATCATATACTAAATCGTATATTTTCGCGCATTGCAGATGTATATCGTGAAAGAAGGCTTGTTGTTCCCCTAAGCGGGGGCCTCGATTCCAGGTTGATTGTTTCATGGCTGAAACGTCTGGGATGTGAAAATGTTCAATGCTATTCATTCGGAACTCCTTCAACAAGGGATTGTTTGATCGCAAGGAAAATAGCAGCCCGATTGAATTACTCCTGGAATTTTATCCACTTGACAGATAAATTATGGAAAAAATCATATTCATGCGAATACTATCACCGGTTGCGGAGACACTATTCCGGATACTGCTCGTTACTCACCAATCACGAGTTCCCCGTATTCATTAGGATGCTGGAGGATCGCAATCTTATACCCAAAGAAGCGGTTATTTTACCCGGACATACCGGAGACTTCATTAGCGGAGGCCATATACCCCAAGATATACACGCGTGCCAATCATATAAAGAATTCACCATCCGCTACATTCTGGAAAAGCATTTTATGCTTTGGAATACCATAAATCGAAAATACAGAAAGGCAGAGCTTACCTATTTGATAAATCGAATAGAAAACCAGATTAAACATGTGGAAATCGATAGTGCCGAATCTGTTGCTCAAGCGATTGAATATTATGACTGGCAGGAACGTCAGGCAAAATTTATTGTTCAATTTGTGAGCATCTATAAGCTTTTTAATTATTCGTTCGAAATGCCACTATGGTCAAAAGACCTAATCGATTTCTTCGTTAAAATTCCAATGTCGTTGAAGATCGGGAAGAATTTATATATTCAATATTTAAAAAAATACGATCCGTTCGATATCTTTCAGGGTATTCCAGATCCGTCTCATAATGCGGTGACTTCTCGAGATTCCATTAAAAAAGATGTTCGGCCACACAGACTGAAAAAGACGGTCCGTACTGGCCTTAAGCGATTCTATAAACTTTTTGGAACGTATTTTACAAATGATTACAATTATTACGCACCTTTTTCATTTGGAAGAATTATCCTCAATTTAGGGCAGCACCGAAATCCGAATTCATTTCATGTCCAGGATTTTTTAAGAGATGTCAGAACCGGTTTAATATGAATCGAACAACAAAAACTCGGTGTTTTTTGGATTGAAACCGTTGAATATTCTCGTCACGGATTCAAACTATAAACATTCCCTTGGAATTGTCAGAAACTTGGGACAACACGGTTTTCAAGCGATGGTACTCTCATCCGCTGGGAATTCCCTTTGTGCACATTCGAAATATTGTTCTGAAGAAGTACTGGTACCGAGCTATGAACATGCAGATTTTGAACGCCGTTTCCTAGATGTCCTTCGAAGGAAAAAAGTCGAACTGATCATACCGGTTGGTGCAGAAACCTTTAAAAGACTCATTCCCATGAAGCATAAGATAGAAAAATATTCTAAACTGATCACTGTTGATTTTGAAACTTTCAATATCGCAACATCGAAAAAAGAAACCTATCAGTTTGCGGATTCCATCGGGATACCGGTTCCGGAATCCTATTATCCCAATGATAAGGCGGATCTTTTCGAATTAAAAAAAAAAATCAAATACCCGTGCGTCATCAAGGGATTATATGAGGTTGGGAAAAACATAATCGATTACGCTCATAACGAACGTGACCTGTTCGGTAAATACAGAAAACTCTGTGAGAAAAACAATCTTACTGCGAGTACGGGTCTTCCCCTTGTTCAAGAATACATAAAGGGAGATATATATGGGTTTTTTGCCATTTACAACAATGGTAAATGCGGTGCGACGTTTCAGCACCATCGATTACGTCAAATGCCGCCTTCCGGAGGGCGAAGCGTTGCCGCTGAGAGCGCTATGAATGAGAAAGTCCATGAATACGGGAAAAAGCTGTTGAATGCCCTCAACTGGCATGGTGTGGCTATGGTCGAATTTAAAGTTGAGCAACCAAGCAGACCCGTATTAATAGAAATAAATCCTAAGTTTTGGGGATCCCTTGATCTCGCATTGGAGGCGGGTGCTAATTTCCCGGTCGAATTGATAAACATCGCAGAGAACAAAAAATTAGAATTTACCCAAAACTATAAATACCCTTTCCGGTATCATTGGCCGTTGCATGGTGATATCGATTACTTGCTTAAAAAACGCTTTAAAGTTTTTCAGATAGTGCGTGATTTTCTGAACCCGAAAGTAAAATCGAATCTCTGGTTTAAGGATGACTGGAATGCGTCGTTGTATATGTTGGGTAAATTTTTAAGACAAACAATTCTTCGGATACGCAATAAAATAGGGTTGGGTTTCCGTGTTGGATATTTCAGGAAATCTTTATGAGTGTTTTAAGGGGGATTATTCATTTCCACTCAGCATTTTCAAATGATGGCAACATACCGCTTGAAAACATCGCATCAAAGGCGGCTGAGAACAGCCTCGATTTTTTAATACTCACCGAACACAACACCATTCAAAGTTCCGTTGAACTGAACGAGATTGTGAATGCGCATCAATTCAAGATACAGGTACCAATAGCTGCAGAATATAAGACCGAGTATGGAGACGTGATTGCCGCTTTTATCCATTCTGAAATTACGGAAATGAAATTCGCGGAATTTGTACGTCAAGTTAGATCTCAAGAGGGGTTGATTCTTTTTCCACATCCTTTTGCGAGCCATACCTGTATCGAGGCAATCGCGCGTGAAGCCGATTTGATCGAAATTTTCAACGGTCGGATGAGCAACGAGAAAAACCGCAAATCTGAACAGCTGGCGGTGAATTTCGGGAAGAAGGGATATTTTTCATCCGATGCGCATATATATCGAAATTTATTTGATGCGGTTGTTTATGTTGAACCGTCCGGTGGTCTAAGAAACAGCTTGCTCTCTTCCGAGATTTTTTGTCCCAACCCCAAAAAAACAAGAAACATTGATATATTGCAATCCTATTATATTAAAGCCATTAAAACAAATGATATGCGACGGTTCTTTAAATCATCGCGTCGACTTTTAAGATGGACGGTAACCGGTAAGATATTCAGAAAGATTTAAAAGCCTCCTTTCATTGAAATGGTAAACCGGAATACGAACCACAAAATGACGATGCTGCTCGTTGGAATTGCCGGGCAAGACGGAGATTTTCTGCTGTCACTTGCCTGTTTAAAATGTTTTCTGCTTCAAGATGGAGCCATAAGCGACAGGCTAAACATAATATTGAGCCAGCATTTCTTTGTTCCAGATGATTCTATTCCAGGCAAAACTAGGGAAATTTTGGACCAAATAGACAGTCTAAAACCCGAAATCGTAGGCTTTTCATGCTATGTCTGGAATATCCATGCGGTACAATGCATATCCGATAAAATCAAGAGGCGCCATCACAATGTCAAGATAATATTCGGTGGTCCTGAAATCGCGAAGGAAGATATCGCAGAGGGGAAGTGCAAGGCCTACTGTGCCGATTACCTGATATTCGGTGAAGGTGAAAAACCGTTTCGTGCATTATTGAGAAATCTTCTCCGTATCAAATCGCTAAATCTATCCCAAATCAAAGGTCTTGCCTATTGGAATGAAGGCAATTTTAGTTGCAACAGTGATCCTGACATTATAGAGGATTTAAAAGGGATCAAGTCCCCTTATTTAGAGGGCATTCTCGATGATGTTATGCTTCATCGGAAGAACATTCGGATAAATATAGAAACACAGCGGGGTTGTAGCTTTAGGTGCGCATATTGCTTTTATCATAAGAACTTTTCTGGTATCCGATACCGCGACTCTCAACTCGTCATCGATGAAATAACCTATGCACATGAGAAGGGAATTCGGAAATGCAGAATTGTTGATGCAAACTTTTTGTCCAATCAATCCTTTGCAAAAACGATCATACTAGGTCTGATTTCAAGAAGGATTGAAATGACCCTTTTCTGTGAAATCCTGCCGATGCACGTCAACGAAGAGATCGCAGGGCTTTTGGGCCAATTCATCGGCATGCATCCAAACAATCAGATTACAGTTGGAATGGGAATCCAGACAACGACTCAAGAACCACTTCGAATTATTCGAAGGAGCATTCCCATTGAATTCTTTAACAGAGCCTTCCAACGACTCCAAGACCAAAATATGCTGATAAAGACAGATGTTATCTTGGGACTTCCGCGTGAAACAAAAGAGACCTATTTCGAAGCCATCGAGTATATCTGCGATAAAATGGAGAAGGGCAACAATTCACTCAGTTTGGCACCACTCAGAGTTTTGCCGGGCACCGATATGGTGGAAATCGGCAAAGCTGAGAAATTAACGATCGATAATCGAGACAGCTCGCATTTTGTATATGAGACCCCATCAATGCCGAGACGTGATATGTTATCATGCTTGAGAATCAATGCCGCCGCTTTTCGCCTTTTAAGTTCAGGGATCAGTTTAAAAAGGAAAAATATCAGAGATATCTATTTTCGCTATAAAAATCATTATAAACTAAATAATATTGAAATGTTAGAATACTTTTCTGAAAAATTTAATCAGGTGTTGGAAGAAACAGACGCGGACTATGTAAAAACGGATTTTCCCAATGCCGAGACTTATTATCAACGCCAAATACATAAAGACATTCCTGACGATGTCATTATCACCCTATTCATACAAAAATGGGGCTTTTTCTTGATGGCCGGATATCTGTTGTACATCGGTAGGGTTTTTTTAATTCGGTATATACGGCAGAGACTCTCAGGAATATGGGAAAAATTAATAAATTTTAAATAAAAGAAGAATTGAACGGGAAACCTGTTGTTGAAATGCTTAAACCGATCAAATCCATTTTATACCGTTTGTTGATTTCTCGCTTAATGTCTCCGGTAAGGCGTCTGCTTATTAAAATCGTAAATAACAGTACCGAGTTGAAGCATGAGGCGAAACTGTACTCGTTTGAAAAATTATCGAGGAAGGATGAATTCAAAATTATTAAACTAACAAAACAGGATATGCCTTTATTGATTGATGACTTTGAAGCATATCAAGTACTGGCGGTAGCAAAAAAAACAATGAAAATAGAAGGAGATATTGCCGAGGTCGGCGTGTACAAGGGCGGTTCTGCGAAATTGATATGCACGGTAAAGGGGAGCAAAAATCTTCATTTGTTTGACACGTTTGAAGGGCTGCCGGATGTCTTAAAAATTGACGCGACACGTTATCAAAAGGGACAATTTACCGTATCACTAGAAGAAGTAAAATCAAACCTGTCGGGATATGAAAACGTTTTTTTTTACAAAGGTATTTTTCCTGAAACAGGTGAAACTGTCAAAGACAGGACATTTTCTTTTGTTAATCTTGATGTCGATATATATGAGAGTACAATTAACAGCCTCAAGTTTTTTTACCCCCGAATGAACACGGGGGGTGTGATTCTTTCGCATGACTATAACTTTGCAGAAGGCGTTAAAAAAGCATTTGATGAATATTTTGAAGACAAGCCTGAGGTCATTATCGAACTGATGGGGACTCAGTGTGTTGTTGTATGTACGAATAGAATCGCTGGTGTTAATCAAAATAAAACTTACCCGCTAAAGGTAGATAAGGGTCGTATCGATGGATTTAAGATCGGTTTTTGACATCAACACCTATAAAAAAAGATTAGAACGTTATTCACTAATCGCATCCAATGGGCTCTCAACATATGATCAGCTGATGCGCATGTTACCACCCAAAAAAAAGGTTGTGATCTTTTCTTTTCCAAAGAGTTCAACCAAATACATACGTCAGATCATATGCGGAACACTAAATTGGAAATTTACAGTACTATTCGAAAAGCCGGGAAGGAAAGAACAGGATCTATTTCTTCCCAAACTAATTGATTACCATCGTAAGAATGTCGTTGTGGCGCAACACACATCTGGAACTAAGTTTAATGTCGACCTGGTTATCAAATACAAAATCAAACCCGTCGTAATGGTGAGAAACATATTCGATGTTATTGTAAGCCTCCGGGATTGGACCCATGACAAGGAACATTATTATCTCCCCATGGGATATTTGGAGAAATCGTTTTATGATTTTGATGATGAAAAGCAATTCGATGTTCTGATCGCAAACATAGTGCCCTGGTATTTCGGATTTTACGTATCATGGCAAATGGCGAGTCAGAACTGCGCAGTACTCTGGGTTACCTATGAAAGGTTTATGAAGGATAAAGCCGCTACCGTCCTTGATGTCCTTGAGCACAGTGATATAAACGTTGATCGGCGTAGAATCGATGAAACGATTGCTGCCCTTGAAAAGAGACCTAAACACGATATCAACCTAAACAAAGGCATCTCCGGACGCGGTGAAAAGATTCTGACTCAGCGGCAACAGGCAAAAATTGCGGAATTTGCCGGATATTATCCGGGTGTCGACTTTTCTAAAATGGGTTTATAGAATTTCAAAAACCCTGGTGCTGATTGAACCCACATCCATTCTCACCTACAAGTATCCCTGTTTAAGACGTGCTGATTGGCATATCAAAAGTAAATATTACTCCCAAGGATCATCAAAGCATCTTAAGAGGTAAAAAGGGTGACATTTCTCAGGGGAACGCCATATTGGATGATCTGTATGTTCGAACAATCTGCTTATTTCAGAACAGAAAGATACTCATCATAAATGTTGATTTATTATGGGTATCAAAGGAATTGACAGAGGCCATAAGAAACTGGGCACATGAAAAATTTGAGATTCATCCTGATTACATCCTGATCAGCGCCACCCATACGCATCACAGTCCTCAAATTAAAAAGAATATTTTCGATGGTAATACCGTAAACGGGGCTTATGTATCTTATTTGGAGGAGAAAATTAAGCAATCGATTTCAGAGGCGCTTAATTCGTATCGGCCGGGATATCTTGAATATTCATACGGATATATAAAGGGTACGGTAAATCGTCGCAAATATCAGTATGATTTGCCTCTGTTGTTAAAGGGTAAATTTAGGAAGCAGGTATTATACCGGCCAAATTACCGTGGAGTGAACGACAATAAATTCATCGCCTTGTGGATATATTCATCAGATGATGATTTGCTGGGGGTTATCCTGAACTTCTCATGCCATCCAACAACGTATGGAGGCCAGGCGATTACAGCCGATTTTCCCGGTCAGATCGCAGCACTTCTTTCGGAACAATTCAGCAGAAGTTTTGTCACTTTCTATATACAGGGTTTTGCCGGTAATATACGGCCGAACCTGATTCGCCGAACCGAACTCACCAAACGTAAAATTCATCAATACCTGTACTATCGGATGTTTCCGACCCTTTTTTTTTACAAAACTGAAAATCCCGCCGATATTACTCATTTTGCCCGGAATATTGTCAGTGACATCCTAGAAACCTTTAACCAAAAAGAAAAATTAAAACCATCTTTTTTTGCCGATGTCGGAGCGATACCACTTAAATGCGAGAGAAAAAAGAGCAGGCAATACTTCGAAAATTTGAGAAAAGCTAATGATGCGGCCATAAGCAGTTACGCATCGTATGTTATAGGTAATTACCACGCCGTTTACGATGTCCGACTAAATATCCAGCGGATTAATTTTGCCGAAAATATCATTCTTGTTGCGATGGACGGAGAGATTTTTACCCAATATGCCTTATGGCTTCGTGCGACATATGAAAAATCAAAGGTGCACATCATGCCCGTTGGCTGCGCAAACGGTATGGTCGGATATATACCGGATGCAGAGAGTTTAAACCAGGGTGGATATGAACCTGAAAGGAGCATCACCTTGTTCGGAATTCCTGAAAAATTCTCCCGGAGCATCGAAGCGCAAATAAAAAACGGGATTTCAACAATTCTAGAAGATAGTGCAGTACCAGTGTCTTAAATCAGAAATTACCTTAATTCATTGATAGTGATCTGGAGTTGCTAGGGAGCCTGTGTAGAACCACATTCCAGGACATGGGGATAGGCCTAGCACTAAACACTTGATCCTTTTTGTATGAAAATTATTCATATAATCGGCACACGGCCACAGTTTATAAAGATCTATGCGATTCGGAGTGCCATTGAACATTATCGTCAATTAAACATCTTTACGGACCTTCAGGAGGTCATCCTTAACACCGGGCAGCATTATAACGCGAATTTGTGCGGCTATTTTGAAAGTGAATTTGAACTCATTGTCGATTATAACCTTGATATCAGGGAAAAGTATCATGGAAAAATGACTGCACGAATGATCGCGGCAATCGAAGAGATTCTTATAACCGAAAAACCGGATAGGGTATTGGTTTATGGGGACACGAATTCAACGCTTTCCGGAGCGCTGGCAGCCGCCAAGCTCCATATTCCCATTGCGCATATTGAATCCGGTCTTCGTTCATTCAATATGAATATGCCCGAGGAAATCAATCGGATCATAACGGACCGCCTGTCCACTTGGCTCTTTTGTCCAAATGAAGGAGCGGTGTTAAATTTGACACGAGAAGGGATTGGTGTGCAGAACGATCTCGGATTCAATGGATTTAATCAGAGAGTTTTTAATGTTGGGGATGTGATGTTTGACGTGTTTTATCATTTTTTCCAAACGAACATATTTCGTATGAAACCTACAATATCTCTGGAAGGAATGGATAATGGATTCTATCTGGCAACGGTACATCGAAGTGAAAATACAGATAACGCAGAGCGGCTCCACAACATCATGGAAGGTTTAGATGAAATATCAGGTAGAACTCCCATCGTAATGCCGATTCACCCCCGGACCAAAAACGCCATCCATGAGATGGATATCAAAACAGAACATATCCGAATGATTGATCCTGTGGGATATCTCGATATGATGCATCTTTTGAAGAATTGTGATGGAGTATTCACTGATAGCGGCGGATTGCAGAAGGAAGCATATTTTATGAGAAAATTCTGTGTGATCCTCAGAGATGAAACGGAATGGATAGAACTTGTTGAAAATGGATATAGCATCTTGGCCGGTGCATCAAGAAAGAAAATAATCGATAGTGAAGTATTATATCAGTCGGAAAAAATAAAATGGACAAATGGACTCTTTGGGAACGGGGATACGGGTAGAAAGATCGTTCAGGTGATTTTCGCAGAGTAGATAGATTGGATAACACTTATATTTTTGTTACGCGATTGTTTAATGGGCTTTTTGAATCCGTACAGAATGAAACGTGGAATCCTACAGGCATACCTACTATTGTTAAATTGTCAGAGAAGATATCGAGACGTCACAAACTGGTATGGGTTATTGTCTGCAAGAACAGAACTGAATCGGCAGTTGTTCATGATCGGTACAAGAGATTGAATATGAATGGTATCGATTTTCATATCATTCCATATCGGCAGTTATTTTTCTCAAACAAGATCAACGATTTCATAAGCGATATGGTAACCTGGCGCTATTGTATTCGGCTGTACGATCGTATGGCTAACGGACTGATTTTTTATTTCGGACGATCGAATATCGTGCCGGCCGCTTTTATCAAACTATGTACAAATGCGGGCGTCGTCATCAGAATATTAGGCGTTTATCCCGATCAGAAGCGTTTAGCCGTGGAGTTTCTGACAAAATTGTTCAATCCAATGAAATTTATTGCCTACAAAATACGATATGATCTTGCCGTTTGTACTCAGGACGGAAGTGGAACGGAATATTTCATCGGCAAATTGCTGAACAAGGCGACTCCAACAAAAATATGGCTCAATGGCGTTGAAAAGACAGTCGGCATCGCAGCGAAATGTAATCCGATCATTTCAATATTGTTTGTCGGAAAATTAGTTGATGATAAAGGCATACTAGAACTGATTGCGGCCGCACGAAACATTAAACGCAAAGGCATAAACTTTAATCTCAATATCATTGGCAAAGGCGTGTTACTAGAACATATTCGTGATTTGTGCCATGATTGGGATATAGCTGAAAACGTCCGGCTTGTCGGCTCGGTGGAGCACAATCGGATCGGTGCATATTATAAAAATGCCGATATTTATGTATCGCTAAATAAAATGGGCAATCTGAGCAATACCGTGATCGAGGCCATGGCTGCAGGAAAGTGCACTATTATACTGGCTGGAGATTCAAAATTCCATACCGATGCATATACAGGTAACGTGATACCAGAAGATGCCGTGATCCGGATCGATCGAAACAACATTGTAGCGCATCTGACGAGAACTTTAACCGATCTGTTGGAAAACCATGCTCGAATTAGAGCCTATTCCCGGAAGATGGTCGAATTCTCAAAAACATTTTTATGGACCTGGGATGAAAGAATTAACCATGAAGTCAAATTGTTGGAGAAAATTTCGACAAGTGTAGTCTAAGTTGTGCCATCTTTAAAAACCCATAGATTAAGAAATGAGAAAAATCACAATAAATCGATTGGCCTCCGAACGAAACGGCATATGATTCTTGAGAAGATTATACAGTTGAGGATATTGGCGTGAAAGTTTTGATTACTGGAAGCAGCGGTTTAATTGGATCCGAAGCGGTATTGCATTATGCAGATAATGGCTGTGAAGTACATGGCATTGATAACAATCTGTGAAAATTCTTTTTCGGTCCTATGGGAGACACGAGTTGGAATCTCAAAAGGATTGAAAAGAAGGTAAAGAACTATATTCATCATGATATTGATATCCGGAGCTATGATCAGATTGAGAAACTCTATAAGCAGCACATCTATGATGTGATCATACACTGTGCAGCGCAACCGTCTCACGATAAGGCGAGTGAGATACCATTAATCGATTTTGGCGTGAATGCAAACGGTACGCTAAATCTTTTGGAAGCTACACGAAAATTTAATCCGAAAGCAGTATTTATTTATGTCAGTACTAATAAAGTATACGGAGATTCTCCCAACGAACTTCCGCTGACAGAATTGGATACGCGCTGGGATTATGAGAATCCCTGTGATTATAATGGTATCGATGAAAACTGTCGTATTGATCAATGCCTGCACTCACTATTCGGTGCCTCAAAATTAGCCGGGGATATTGTTGCTCAAGAATACGGTCGATATTTTAACATAAAGGTCGGAATATTCCGAGGAGGATGTCTGACAGGCCCTTTGCACAGCGGCGTTGAGCTGCACGGATTTCTATCATATATAGTAAAAGCCGCCCTAAGAAATATCCCTTATACAATTTACGGATATAAAGGAAAACAGGTTAGAGACAATATCCATAGCAAAGATGTCATAGCAGCAATAGATGTGTTTATTTCGAATCCCCATTGCGGTGAAGTGTTTAATATTGGAGGCGGAAGAGACAATTCGATATCGATAATCGAAGCAATTGAATTGATTGAAAGCATGACGAATGTGAAGATCAGCTGGACATATTCAAATAAACATCGAAAAGGTGATCACATTTGTTACATTACCGATTTGTCAAAATTGAAGAAGTTTTATTAAAACTGGAAGATAACCGTTACTTTAGATGAGATGTTGGCCGAAATAATTGAGCATGAATTGAGACGAAATACCGATTCATAGATTCAAACATAATGAACGATATTTATATGATTCCCTGATATGAAAAAACGTGTAAATTTTATAACGAATAATAGCAACATTGCCAACTATCTCATTACCCCAGTTCGACATAATCGAAAAGCATTATATGAAAGAGGAGTAAAGGTTCGTTTTTTTCACAAGCTGAATAAAAAGAATTTGGAATGTGACATTCTTTTATTGATATCGCAGCATGTATTAAGAGAAATCGGCGAAAAGCGGGCCGTGTTGGAAGAATCGGGTCCGGTTGTTCAATTTCTATCGAATGCCAGAAAATATGCAAGTAAGATTGTCTGGATGGATATTACCGACAGTACTGGTGTAACACATTTCGAATTATTGCCCCATGTTGATTTATATCTAAAAAAACACCTTTTTAAAAACAAAAGTCTTTATACCCAAGAATTTTATGGGGGCAGGATTTTCAGTGATTTCTACCATCGGAAATATGGAATTATCGATTCAAAACCTTTCAAGCAATTCTATCCTCTGGATACTAAATTTATGAATAAAGTTGACTTGTCCTGGAATATGGGCATGGGGGATATCTATAATGCTTTTTCAAATAAGAATGGACTCAGCAGACGTTTTCCGAAATTGATTACAACCAATTATAAAGTTCCATTCACAGACCCGAAAACAGATCGACAATATGATATTTTCATGCGGATGAATACCAATTTAGCAAGAGAAACAGTCACGTTTCACCGCAAAGAGCTTGTTAGCAGGTTGGATCGCATGTTGGAAATAGACAAATCACTTCATGGATCCGTAGAGGGGAAATTGCCACTTCGCAAATACCGACAAATGATGAAGGAATCAAAAATCGGATTTGGTCCTTTTGGATGGGGTGAACTCAATGTAAGAGAATATGAAGCTTTAATATTCGGATGCCTGCTACTAAGACCAGATATTTCACATATGGATACCTGGCCGAATATTTTCATTTCAGGTGAGACATGTGATACGTATCGATGGGATTTTTCCGACCTTGAAGAAAAAATTAGAACGTACTTAGATGATGAAAAGAGACGTCTTGAAATCGCACAAAATGGACAAGATGCTTATCGTGACTCTATATCTCAAAAAGGCATGAACCGTTTTTGTGATTGGTTCATTCAAGAAATCGAAAAATAATTGTTCGGGTTCTTGGATATAAAATGAAGCCCATCAGTTTGAATTATTTCATAAAGTTAATTACATACCTGGTCACGCGAAAATTGACATTTCTTATAAACTGCAAAACGAAACGAAAAGTTATTAACGGCATCACATACGAATTGGATTTAACAGAACTAATTGACAGAAATTTATATTACTTTGGATGTTGGGAGCGTAAAGTAATCCAAAAATTGAAAAATATATTGAGCCCGATATGATTGTGTTCGACATTGGTGCCAACGTCGGTGCTCATACGTTCAAGATCTCCAAATTGCTTGAGTCCGGTACAGGTAAAGTTTATGGATTTGAACCGACAACATTTGCATTTGGAAAACTACTGAAAAATAAATCACTAAATCCAAATTTGGATAATATCATTTTGGAGAAAGTTGGGTTTTCCGATGTTGAAGATGAATTCCTTATAGATGAGGTTGGACTGTGTTTTAGGGCAAGCTGGAATATTGATTCAAATGTTAGTCGTAAATTGGGCGATATGATAAAACTTCGAAAATTAGACGACTACGTTCGGGAAGAAAAGATAAATAAGATTGACTTCATGAAGATCGATACGGATGGATACGAAAATAAAATCCTATGTGGAGGGATTAATATAATCCGTAAATGGAAACCCATGATATTGATAGAAATCGGCGACAGTCTACATAGAGTTGGAGATGATTTGGATTCTTTTTTCAATGAGATGAAAGCATTGGATTACGCTATTGAGACACTAGATGATCAGAAAATTGGGTACAAAGAGTTGAAACGCATGTGTGAAATTGAATGTCAGATGGTTCTATTTAAGTAACAAACGATAAAAATAAGACAAGACCATTAGACTCGTCACAACCATAAGAGAATAAACGCTGCATGAATACCGGTTTAAATCGAACGGAAGCGCACTTCGATGTGTTTTTCAAAAATAAGGAGAAGAGAGAGTATCGATTCGATCCAAAACAACTGGGTGTCAAAGATAGAAAAATAATCCAAACATTAAACGCACACAAAATCAAAAATAGCGTCTGTCTAGATATCGGTCCAGGTACCGGAAGATGGTTGAGCTTTCTTAGACAGCAAGGAAGTAAATATACCGCTGCCGTAGATATCTCAAATGAATCTATTCAGCGGTGTTCACATTTATGTGATACCATTCAAAAGGCCAATATAGAATCCGATACGTTAGCCTTTGAGTCGAATTTTTTCGACATTATTATATCTTTCGAAGTCTTGGAACATATCCGGTATCCGGAGACGTTACTCACAGAGATGTCTCGCGTTGCCAAACCAAACAGCCTAATACTCATGTCGGTGCCCAACACTGTCTCACTCATATCCAGAATGCGCATGTGCTTAGGCCAGCTTCCCATATCCGCTAATGATCCGACACATGTCAAATTTTACCGGGCAAAGGATATACAAAAATTGTTTCAACGCCACCGGATGTCACCGGAATTCCTACCCACATCCATCTCCTTGGATCCGTTGAGCTCAAAAACACGACTTTGCTTGGAGTCTTTTAAATTTCTGAGGTCATTCGATGACAGCCTTCTTTTTAAGATTATCGTCGAAAAGAACACTTAGGCATTAAGCACTTTGAAAATAATTAGGCGATATATAAAGACATCTGCGATTGCACTCGTACTGAATCCGCGCTGCTTTTTCCCGTGGATTTTGAAATATATTTACGATTACCGAAAACTAAAGAAACACTCTGTCCATCAAACGGAATTCAAAATAAAACCGGACTATCCTTGTTTACACGACAATGTTAGCCACCCACGAACATTTAGCCGATACATCAACCAGGATAGTTGGGCCTTTCATCATGTAAACCAAGCAAAACCCGATATGCTTGTCGATATCGGCTCATCAAGATACTTTGTCGGATTTGCCGCTCAGATATGTCGGGTGTTGTATATAGACATACGCTGGGTATCTTCTAATATGAACAATATTGAATACTTATGCGCCGATATCAATCATATGCTGTTTTCCAATGAATCGATTGAAGCGATTTCATCACTTTCCGTTCTCGAACATATCGGCTTGGGGCGATACGGGGATAACTCGACTTATATGGCATGAACAAAGCAGCTGAAATGTTAGCAAGAGTGCTTCGGAAAAACGGTATGCTCCTTGTGGCATTTCCCACGGGTATGGATAATGTCATTCAATTTAACGCACATCGGATATGTACACCAACAAAGGCCCTTGCGATGTTCAACGGGCTGAAAGTCATCGATGAGAAATACGCATTGTCCGATAAACTCATTGATCGTCAAGATTATGATCGTATCGGAAGACCGTACGCATATGGATGTTATCGACTGACGAAATTATAACAGGTAAACCGAAACAGATATCTGTTTTTTGAATGTCAAATATTGAGATTATAGAGAAAAATAGTGAAGATAAAGACAAAGAGATGCAATTTTGTCCCATATGCAATAGTGGTCCAGCGTATATGCATACATGGAATCCGTTACGGAACCGGACGAGATAACTTTTCCATCCAAGACATATAACATTTCCAACATCAAGAGTATTGTGTTTTCGGTTCGCTACTGCAATAATTATAAATTTGGATGAATTGAAAACAAGAAAGCGTTTAAGTCAAACAAAAATCAATACTACAATTACCAGAAACAGGAAAGCTACCTTTCATATTCTTAAACATAAGATGGGATTGATCGTTGCTGGTTTGGGTATCGTACTGCTCTACTTTTTTGCCATATCATCGCCGATTTCCATTTCGACAAGTAGCAAATGAGCGGCTTGATCGGTGGTAATTCCGCTTTAAATGATGAAATCAAAAAAACAAGACATAAGACAGACTCAATGAAAATTGCACATGTCATACCTTTTTATCATGGAATTGGCGGCTTGCAGGTATGTGTCCACAATATTTCTAAAAGCATCGGTCAAAGGGGGCACCGCGTTCATGTATATTCCTGGGAGAATAACAGCCGTATAAAAGGATATCACTACAATAATGAAACGTTGTATCATTTTAGACTGATTCATTTCACCTATCCATTATGTAAATTGTGGATTGAAAAATACTTTCTGCGGATACAAAACAAACATCAGTTTGATCTCTGGCAAATAAATGGTGGATATCCCTACGGTGCCGTACTGATCGATTTTTTTATTAAAAAGCAAATACCCTGTGTCCTCAGGTGTTCCGGCGAAGATATTCAAATTCAGAATGAAATCGAATACGGTGTTCGGCGAATCAAAAAAGCAAACCGATTAATTGAACAAAATTATAAGAAATACTCCGCCATTGTGGCCATCACGGAAACCGTTAAAAAGGAGTATTTGTCGATTGGTATTCCGGATGAAAAAATAAGACTCATACCCAATGGCGTTGATATCGAACGGGTTCATGGTTTTATCGGCGGTGAAGATATAAGAGACAAGCATAACATTCCGCTTGATGCAGAAATAATTCTGACAGTCGGCCGCAACCACCCCAAGAAAGGATATTCGTTTATTCCAAAAATACTCCATCGACTTATTTGCATGGGTTTGAATGTTTATTGGATCATTATCGGGAACAGGAGTACAGATATAAACGGCGGAGACATTTTGGGAAATGAAACCGATCGTTTGATATTGATTGAAGAGATTTCCAAGAAAAACAATGAAATCAATTTACCTTCTGATGCGCTGATTCACTATTATAAGAGCGCGGACGTCTTTGCAATGACTTCTCTACTCGAAACCTTTGGAATCGTCTTGATTGAAGCAATGGCGGCAGGATTACCCGTTGTCTGCTTCGATGTCCCAGGCGTTCGAGATGTGATGAATACAAAATGTGGTACCGCCTGCAAAGAGGGTGATATTGAATCCTTTGCCCATGCACTGTATCGGATATGTAAATCTTCTGACCGGTTGCTTCTGTCTGAAAATTGTAGAAAGTATACAGAGCAATTTTCTTGGAAAATTATCTCTGAACAATATTTGGCGCTTTATGAGTCTTTGATTTAGGATTTAACAATTTTTGAAAATCGCTTTTGTCATTGATAAAGTAAATTATGGGGGTGCGGAACGACAACTTGTTGAATTATTGAAAGGTATCGATAAAACCCGTTTCGATATCTCGCTGATCATATTCGTCAAAGGTGGTGATCTGTGGGGTGAGATTCATCAAATTGCCGGCGTCAAGGTTGTTTGCCTCCATAGAAAACACCGCTGGGACATATTCTCGGTTATAATTCGATTGTTTAAAGCCATTAAATCGATTCGACCAAATGTCATTCATGGGTACATGCTAGGAACCAACGAACTCTGTTTTATTCTGGCACGGCTGCTCAACATTAAGGTTGTTTGGGGTATTCGCAACTCAAACATCGATTTCT